>Ga0222712_10002771_pt1 | contig 19685 bp, 4 predicted proteins | sample C33_657DmetaG_FD_165043 | JGI IMG/M metagenome (GOLD analysis project Ga0222712, IMG submission 165043) | Estuarine water microbial communities from San Francisco Bay, California, United States - C33_657D | ecosystem: Environmental > Aquatic > Marine > Unclassified | place: USA: California... | reverse complement strand
GCCTGGCACAACCAGCCCTGCCGCGTGATGCGGGTCCGCCACCCGCCCCACAGCGTCTGCTTCTGCGCCATGTGCACCTCTCCCCGAAGGTCCGCCATTTTCGTGAAAGACGATAGTGCGGACCTTAAAAATCCAACAAGCAAGCCGGCCAGATATGCAAAGATATTAAAAATAATCCAAGGATTGCAGCCTTTGGAATATTCTTAATACGCTTTTACCCAAAGGCTATCTTACGGTTGAAAGGCAACTCACTACAACCGAAAAGGCATGGAAAACCCTTTATTTTCAGGGTTTCTGTGTTGAGTCTCCTGTCCGTTTTGGAAAGCGTGGGGAACCTTGCAAGTCTTTCCAAACCAGTGATTGTTTTTATTTCAAACGCTATTTGACTAAATATTTGATTCGGTTTGCTATACCCAAAAGGAAATCCAAATATTTTATGCATTTCACCCAAATCAACAGACTGCTCACAGTGTTTCTGTTTAGAATTTTTTGGAAAATCAAAAAGCAAACTTTTGCTTCGTTATTTTCTGATTGCCTTTCCTTTTTTAAACTTTGCGCAATAATTTATTAATCTTTAGGAAACATGGATTTCTTAAAATACCTTATACTACCAATTTATATCATTCCTTCGCAAAAAAAGGCTTTTCGGCTGCTCTATTTCATTTTAAACGGCTGATTCAGTTTGATTCAGTTTTTTACACCACGACCAAGGTGTCAGTCCCGGAATCCAAGCAAAGTGCCCAGGTCTAATAACATAAATGTTGATCCTGATAGCTACCTTACTAGGTTCCAAACCACTGTGTCTGAACCTGGGGCGAGGATGTACACACCGTGACCATCACCCTGAAATCGGCTTCGCCCTCCCGACAATCGACTTTCTTGATTGTGGAGGACCAATATCTTGCGCGGCGGGCCATGGCCCGGGCCCTCCGGAGTGCCGGTCATCTGGTCACCGAGGCTGAGGATGGGGACACGGCACTTGGCATCGCACTTTCCAGCAGACACGATGCGATCGTGCTTGACCTGGCATTGCCGGGCAAAAGCGGTTTGGAAATCCTGAGACGGTTGCGGGAGGTTTCCCGCGTGCCGATTTTGTTCGTTTCCCAAACCGATTCGGTGGAGACCCGCCTCGAGGTTCTTCAGGCGGGCGCCGACGATTTCCTGGTCAAGCCCGTAGACTTGCGCGAATTGCAGCTGCGCCTAGAAAACTTGGTCCAACGCACGAGTGAAGCGCCGGTAGCCCGTGAATGGAAGGCGGGGGACCTCGAGCTGGATCCCATTGCGCGGCTCGCGCATCTGGCCGGCAAACCGGTGGATTTGACCGTCACCGAATTCGATATTCTGGCCCTGATGGCCCGGATGCCCGGCAGGCTGGTTCCGCGGACAGAGATGGAGGAGGTTCTTTTTCGCGACATACCCGAGCCGGGGCGAAAGGCCAATATTTTGGATGTGTATATTCTTCGATTACGCCGCAAGATCGGCGAGGGCCGCATCCTCAATCGCCGCGGCGTCGGGTTTCTCCTGAATGGCTGACCCCTGGTTCACAATACGCTCGATCCGCTGGCAGATGGTGATCCTGTTCATCCTGATCGCCTTCTCCGTGGGGATCCCGCTGCGGCTCAGCAACTACCGGTTCATGCGCGAGCGCCTTCTGGACGACCTGGACAACCGCCTATCCAGAAGACTGAATGTTCTGGCGGAGCTAACCCGTCAATCGGCAACACCGGAGATGACCCAGGCGATCATGGAGGGCCTGCTTGTCACCCCCACCGACAGGGGAGCCTTGGCGCCCTACCCCGTCAGCCTGCTGATTCCGAAGAATGAAAGCGGGATCTCTCCTGAATTCGCAGGTGTTTGGCGGGACAACTGCTGGGTTAAGGGATGGGGCATCGATGACGGGATCGGGGACCCGGCCCTGCTACCACCGGACGAATTCCGCGTTCATTCAGCGACGGGCCCGCACGGCGAGTCGCTGGTTGCCGGTTCACGGATAAGCGGGGCGCTGCTGGAACTGCACCAACTGACACTTATCTATTTTTTCACCATGGTCGCCGGGGCGCTCATCCTAACGCCCCTCGCCATGGTTATTGCCAACTTTGCCATGCGGCCGGTACGGGACATCAGTCGCATCGCCCAACGCATCGCGCGGGGGGAAACCCGGCTGCGGTTGGAAACCGACACCATGGTCACGGAACTGCGGAGCATGGGCGGCGCGCTGAATGAAATGATCGACCGGTTGGAAGGACAGGTCGTGGCCCAGGCCTCCTTCACGGCCGACATCTCCCATGAACTGGGAAACCCGATCAACACCATCCTCCTGCAGGCCCAAATGGCCTGCGACCCCGATGTATCCCCCGACGAGTTGCGCTCCACGCTGCGATCCTGCGGCGAGACCGCAGGACGGATGAACCGGTTGCGCGAAAGCCTGCTGCAACTCGCTCGCGCCGACGCGATCGCTCCCTCGGAATTCGCCCCCATTGATCTGGAACCGGTCCTGGAGGAGGCACTGGGCAGTGTTCGCGACCTGGCCAAGGCAAGGCGGGTACAGGTGGAATGCCAAACTTCCAGCCTGGAAGCCCGGGGCGATAGCGACCTACTGCACCAGGTGCTGGTCAATCTGTTGACCAACGCCATCCGGCATTCACCTGCCGGAGGCACCGTCCGGATGGAGGCACGATCCATCGCGAATGGGACTGTGACCGTGGCCGTGCAGGACGAGGGGCCTGGAATCGATCCGGAACAGATACCCCACCTGTTCGGGAGATTCCGTTCGGGGGGCAAAAAACCCGGTCGAGGTATCGATGGTCATGGACAGGAAACGGAGGGTAACGGCCTGGGGCTGGCGATTTGCCATTCGATTTTGGTGGCCCACAGGGGCAGCATTTCCTACCGTCAGGAAAACAAAACCGGGGCCATTTTTGAAATCCGCCTACCGGGGCAAAGACCTCAAACCCCTTATTGATGCAGAAGGCGTCAGGTTTGGCTGGAAGGTGGAAAACCCTTGAGCTATCAAACCAAGGAAACAACCTGTCTCGAATTCTGAAACAAACTGAATTGGGGCCTTCGATTCGGAGAATCTAATGGGAATTATAAATTACAAAATCAACAGGATTTATTTCCATTAGAGGTTAAAAACCATCCCCATGCAGCCAATCGACAAACGATTCGATTGATTGATATCTGGCTTTATCTTACCGCAAAAATAAACCTATATTGAATTTACAACCTTTCCAAATGAATCTTGATCCTTTTAAGCTTCAAGATCCATTTACATTTACTTTTATATATCAATGAATTTCAGATAATTTTTTTTGCTACCACTGCACCCTTCTAATAGAAGCCTTGCTGCAAACCTCCTAAATTGCCAGCTGGATCGGGCCAATCTTTGGCCCCCGGGACGGGAAATGATTCCGCCCCGGCCAATGATCGTTTACCTCGGAAGGTTGCACCATGGCCCATATGCCTCGCGTTTTCTCCTGGGGTCGCCGAATCCTTCTGGGCGGAAAAAAGGTAGCCCGTATTCACCAGCCCTCCAGCCCGGCATTCAAACCAGCCATCGAATTGCTGGAAAGGCGCCTGACTCCGGCCTTCTCCAACCTGTCCACCATCGCCCAGTCGCTGCGGCAGGCAGAGGACGCTTTGCCGCAAATTCCGGGTCTGGACGCATCTTTGGGCCAAATGGCACCCAGCCGCCTGAGCGATGTGCTGGGCCTGAACGCCTACAACAACGGCACCAATACCTGGAGCCAGTTCGACACCTCGTACCCGAACCCATCGGTTGCCAACCTGCAATCGGTGGCTTCCGCGATCACTGCCAATAGCCCGTACACCTCCACTGTCACCTACACAGCAGGGGATTCGGTAGGATCCGGCAACGCCCTCAACAGCAGCGCCAACACACCCGCTTATGGATCGCTGCCCGACCTTGGTTTGGGCCAGTACTCAGGCTTCACAGTCCAAGCCTGGTTCAACTCGAGCGTCATTACCAGCAATTCGCAGAAAATCATCGACCTTGGCAACGAGTCCAGCAATTCTGACAACATCATCGTCGGAATTTCCGGATCTAAATTGTACATTCAAACTTACAACGGGTCCACGGGAGTTTCCTACTCCGCCGGGCAAACCCTGGCAAGCAACACCTGGTACCATGTGACCGCCGTTTTCAGCGGGACAACCGGAACCATTTATCTCAACGGTTCGCAAATAGGCACCTCCAGTTCCATGGCTCAGGTCCGGAATGTGGCGAGGGCCAATAATTATTGGGGCATGACCAACGGCTCCAACAACACGATATGGCAGGGCCAGCAGGACGAATTGCGCTTCTGGAACCGGGCACTCACCGCGGCTGAAATCGCCAGCAACTACAATATCAGTTTCTCCACGGGCCAAAGCGGCCTGATCGCCTATTACAAGGCGGATGAAACTTCCGGCAACTCCCTCAACGACTCGTCCGGAAACGGCAATAATGCGACCCTGCAGATCGCCAGTTCGGTAACTGTGGCCAACAACAGCTTCGAGACTCCCACCCAATCGTCCAAAAGTTACACTCCCAACCCATCCGGCGCGACCTGGTCTTTCACTGGAGGGGCCGGTATCGCCGCCTACAACAGCACCTGGTTTTCAACCCAGCCCCCTTCGGGCTGGGGCAACCAAGGGGCTTACATCCAAAACTCCGGGTCCATCTCCCAAACGGTGACCATAACCACCGGCGGGGCCTACAGCGTGACCTATATTGCAATCGGCCGACCCAGCTATTCGAACAACAAAATCGCCGTATCCTTAGGCGGCACACAGTTGAGCCTCTGGGACATGCACAACAACGATCCGGTCGTCTCCAGCGATAGCATCTGGTACGGCAGTCCGGTCGGATCCTCGGTTTTTCTCAAACCTGGAAACTACACACTTTCCATTTCAGGCCAATACACCAGCGGGGACTACGATTCGGCCATTGACGGAGTGGTCATCACATATTCAGGCGCCGGGGGAGGCAGGACCACCAGTGGTGTCACCCTTTACTCGACCGCGGGCGCCCATATCCAATGGAGTCAGTCCGGAACCTACAACTCTGTCTTTTCCACCGGGGGCATGGACGGGGCCCTGCATCTGAACCCATCGGGCAATTCCACGCTGCCCGTCACCGTCTCCGCGGTGCTGGACCTCACTTTGGGCCTGAATGGCTCCAACCTGCTGACCGGGGTCACCGCCACCTGGACGGCTTCCGCCAGCCTGACCGGTTTGAATCTATCGACCAGCTTGGGTTACCTGGACACCAGCATCCGGAACGGGTCCTACACCCTGTCAGCCAGCGCCACCACCACCCTGTTCGATACCGCCACCAGTGCTTCGGCACCCGGTGTGACCGGAACGGCCACCAACACGACCTCCAAGATTTCCAACACCAATGATTTTACGGTGGTGGGAAGCAATCTGTTCCAGAATTCCGGAACCACGACGGTGAGCGCCAGCATGCCGTTCACCGGTCAGGTGGGTGGCAACGCGTTCCCAACCGGAAACAGCGCGCCCACGGTTGCTTTGACCTCCAACACCCAAGCGTGGACCGGCAGCAGCTACACGCAGCCCCTGTGGGCCATGACTGGATTCGGCAATTACCTGGCCCTGGCCCAACTGGATGCGGCCGCCCTGGTGAACACCGGCATCAACAACGCGGGAGGGTCGTTCGGGGCGCTCAGCAAGACCGACTGGCAGACAGTGCCGTTCAGCAGCACCAATGTCGGCCAGGGCTACGACTGGGGTGCGGGTTTGGCCGATAACGCCGACCTCTTGTACGAAAACCCACTATCCATTGCCGGCAACTTCCGCATCACGGGACGCGTACCCGCCAACAACTATGGTGCCTCCTTCACCATATACCGCGGGTCGGCCAGCAGCACTTTCACGCTCTCGGGCAACCTGAATAGCGACACGCCCGCACTTTCCACCACCAGCCCGCTGATTGCCGCCCCCATCGCCTTCCACTTCAACCAGAAGCTGCAGGGAACCGGCCTGGGATGCCGGGAACAACCGGGGCACCCCGGATACATCGAGTTCTACGCCATCGATTCCACCGTGACCTCGTTCACTATGGATCCAGCCAACTCGGGCGTGAACAATTTCCTGTCCGCCAATGGATTCACACAACTTGGCTTCTTCGCCGAGCCCAACTACTCGCTGGCCCTGCAAAACGGCAGCTTTGAGGGCCCCAATGTGGGCACCTACGCCAACAATCCCCAAGGATCACAGTGGAGTTTCAACAACGCGTCCCTAGCTAACAACGGAATCGCCACTCCCGGCTACTGGGTCGGCCTGACCCCTCCTGACGGCAGTCAATTCGCCTATTTCGACCAGGACTCCACGGCTTCCCCCGTGCCCACCATCACCCAGACTTTGCAGCAATTGGAGGCGGGCAGCTACCAGGTCTCATTCTACGCCGCCAAGGATCCCACCTTCATCGGCTGCGACACCACAGTCACCCTGGATGGCACCCCCCTGCAATTTGTCGTCAACGGGACGATCTACAACTACCTGCCAGGCACTGCTCTTAGCTCATCCAAATATCTACAGTTCACCAGCAACGCCATGGCTTTGGCGGCTGGAAGCCACACCTTGCAATTCCAAGCGCGCATCCCCTCCGGCTCCACCGCGACGGCCCGGCTGGGCCTCGACAATGTCCAGATATTCACGCGGACGCTCACCTCGGAACAGGCGACCTACCCGAAGTTCACCACCCTGCAAGGGTTGCTGGACACCATCAACGAGCCGAACCTTGTCGGGCCCGGAACCGCGCCACTCCCGTTGCCGAACAACGACACCAGCCCCGGCCAGGTGTATTTGAACAAGGCAACCACCTACACCGCGGCCACCTTGCCCACCGCAGTCCAGTTCAACGCCAATGTAATCAACAGCACCATCACGCCAATTCTGTTTTCGGTCAACAATGGCACTTACACGGTAGCGGCAGCGGCCCAGCCGATCACGGTTTCGCGAGCCGGCCTGCAGATGGCCAGCCTGGTATTCCCGGGTTTCACCCCCGGGGCCTCCACCACCTATGTGCTGGGCTTCACGGACCGCTCGATGACGGTGACAGCCAGCACTCTCTCCACCATTTCTTCCGGGACTGGCACTATCGGCACCGACATGTCCTCCGGGACCGGCACCTGGGCCTTCTCCTCAGGGCTGGCGACCACCAGCACTTCCCTAAACATCGGCACCAACTTCGGAGCCTCCGGGACAGCACTTCTGACGGGGCGGAACTATGCCTTTACCGCCTACCAGGGATTTGCCCAAGCCGGCCAAGGGGCTCTGCCCCGGCCCAACACTGACTCCACCACAGGCAACAGCTATATCTTCACCGGGGCCTCCTACAGCACCTCGCTGATTCCCGCTTCGATCCGGTATTACGCCAACGCCACCGGAACCATCACGCCGATGTTATTCACCTACAGCCCCACCAGTTCGGCGGCTGGAAACTACCAGGTGGCTGCCATCGGCAACGCGGTGACCGTGGCCGCCACCGGCGCCAACGAGGTGCCGATTCTCTTCCCGACGCTGGGTTCACTCACCGCCGGCACCACCTACCTGTTCGGGTTCAAAAACAGCGCCACGGGCGTGATCGCGACCCAAACCGGCACCAGCGTCACTGGTGGGTGGGTCTCCACCGCCACCAGCCTCACCACGGTGGGCAACAGCGCCTCCTTCAGCCAGACGGGGACCTACTCCCTGGACATCATCTCCTCGCAGACCGCCGGAAGCCCGGTGATCTCCCGGCCCAGCCTGGACACTGCCAGCGGCCAGGTGGTCCTGAACCCTGGGCAAATCTACCAGCTTGGCAATGGGCAATCGATCAGTGGATTCGGCAGCAACGGCGCCGGTTGGAGCCTTGCCAATGGGGGAGGCTCAAGGGCCACTGTGGCCAATGATGTGCTGAACCTAACCACCTCTGGAAGTACCGGGCCCTACAACGAACTCTGGAACAATACCCCTATCTCCGGATTGGGCACTACCCCCTGGACCGCCTCATTTACCTACACCAACCAGTCCGCAACCTTGACCGACGGGTTTTCGTTCGTGGTGCAAACCAAGGGGATTGGAAGCTCCATTCAAGGGAGTTCCTGGTGGGGTTCCGGCATCAGCAACAGCCTGGCGGCCACCTTCAGCCTTTACAACAGTGGCACAGGCGGTTCGAAAGTGGGTGTGGCGACCGGCGGCAGTCTCAATCCGGCGGATGCCACCGGTACTGTCAACATGCAGGCCAGCACACAGCCCACCCAGGTGAGCGTCAGTTACGATGGCACCGGCATGGTGACCATCAATTTGGTTCAGGGGTCCAACAGCTTCAGCAAGAGCTATCCGGTGACCCTGTCGAGTGTGAACACCAACGCCTACATCGGTTTTGCCGGGGGCCAGGGCAGCGCGACAGCCACCACAACCATTTCCAATTTCCAGTTCCAGATCAGCAAAAAAAACCTGCCTGACACCCTTCAGATGTACGGGACACCCCCGACCAGCGGCACCGGATGGATCACACCCCTGCTGTTCCAGGTAGGCGGGACCTCCGCCGCGCCCACCTATACCCTGGCGGCTGCCGCCGGGAGCCAGCAAGTCATGGCCGGGGGCAGCCGCATGCTGCCGGTGGATTTCTCACAGGCCACCCTGGCGGCACTGAACCAGTCGGCCAGTTATGTGATGGGATTCAGCACGCGCGAGGTGTCCATCGGGTCAGGCGGCGCCATCACCACTCTTTCGACCACGCCCGGGTTGATCCAGTACACGGTTGGCGGCACCTGGCTGCCTTCGGGGTCAATCAGTTCCACGGGGCTCTCCATCGGCACCCAATTCAGCGTTGGATCCAACGCTTCCGCCACGGTGCTAGCCCAATCCGGCGGCACCTACTCCGCCACCTTCCTCACCCGGGCCACCAGCAACCAGGCATATTCCGCCCTGGGCAGCATGCAGTACTTCCCCTCCACCAACCCCCAACAGGTTTTCATCGGTTATGCCGATACCAGCTCCGGCAGCGCGACCGTCAACCTCACCGCCACGGCTATCAATGCGGCCCAAGTGCCGCATGTGACCAACTTGTCCTTGTCGGGCTCGGAGGATGTGCAGACCACCGTCAACACCGTACGGCAGTTCTCGTTGAAGCTGGACGCGTCGGTCTTCACCAACGGCGCAACCGCCTCCAACCGTCAGGCCCAGGCGACTGCCAACCCGGCGACCACCGGGGTGGTTAGCGCCATCACTGTCAGTCCGGGCTCGCAACCGTTCAACCAGGACGGGTTCATCTCCACCATCATCCCGGTTTCAGCCAGCGCGAAGGTGTACTCCACACCGCCGGCTGTATCCATCACCGACAGCGCTGGCAAAGCGTTTTCCAGTACCAACACAGCACCTGCCTACGCCTCCCTGCCCGACCTCGGATTGGGCCAGTATGCCGGGTTCACTGTTCAGGCTTGGTTCAATGCCAGCAATATTTCCTCCGCTTGGCAGCGGATCATCGACTTGGGTAACGGGTCCCCTTCGGACAACATTGTCCTGGGTGTGAATGGATCCCAGATTGAGATATCCCTTTACAACGGCTCGACAGGAAACACGTATGCCGCTGGACCGACCCTGGCGAGCAACACCTGGTACCAAGTCACGGCAGTCGTTAACGGTACCACGGCCACCCTTTACCTCAACGGCCAGCAAGTCGGCACCACATCCTCCCTGCCCCAATTACGCAATGTGGCCCGGCCGAATAACTATTGGGGGGCAGATTGGGGAGCCACCCCGAAGTGGCAGGGCCAGCAGGACGAATTGAGATTCTGGAATCGCGCCCTGACCGCTTCGGAAATCCAGGGAAACTGGAACCAGACCTTCACCACACCGCAAAACGGATTGATCGCCTACTACAAGGCGGACCAGGTTGCCAGCAACTCGGCCCTCGATTCCTCCGGGTTCGGGCGTAACGCTACTTTTGTTCAAACCATGACCAACCCGGTGGGCAACCCTGGATTTGAAACCCCCAGCCAAGCCAGCGCCTCAGGGGGGTATTCTTACGGAACGACCGGAGGCACCTGGTTATTTGCCAACGGTGCGGGAATCGCACGCAATGGTAGTCCCTGGTACTCGGTCAACGCGCCGGAGGGCACCCAGGCAGCCTTCATCCAAATGACCGGCACCATCAGCCAAACCGTCTCGATCACCACGCCCGGTTATTACTATGTGTCGGGTCAGGCGATAGGGAGGAGCGGTTACACCGCCAATTCCTTCAACATTTCAATCGACGGAACAAAGGTCGGGCAGGTTACGGCCAGCAGCCTGACCAGCAGCGCGTGGTCCCGTTGGAACACCGGTACCCTTTTCCTGGACAAGGGCACTCACACCTTGCTTCTTGCCGGTGTGGGTAACAACGGGCAGGATGTGGATACCGCCGTGGATTCAGTGGTGTTGAACCTGGTCCCAATCACCACCTCCAGCGCACCCCTGCCCCTGACAGGTCAAGGGGCGCTGGCAGAAGCTTACCTGGACCCAAATACCGGCCGGATCGCGGGAATCACCCTTACATCACCAGGATCCGGCTACGCCTCACCTATCCTCACCATCCAGGACAACGAGCCGGCCAAGGCCGTTGCCACCATCAATTCCTCCGGGGCATTGACTGGCGCCACGGTCAGCTCGGGTGGGCAGTATTACGCATCGCCACCGAGGGTGACAATTCTCGACAAATCAGGTATCGGGTCGGGCGCGCGGGCGACCGCCACGATCTCCGGCGGGATTGTCACCGCGATCACCATCACCAGCGGCGGAAGTGGTTACAAAAGTCCCGTGCTTTTGATCGATCCGCCGACGGTGGCCACCGCCTCGCGTGAACAGATCATTGCAGCGCCAACCGTGACCATCAGCGATTCAACGGGTGTGGGTGCCTACGGAACCGTCTCCCTCGATTTGAACGGCTTCCTGACCGGGGTGGTGTTGACCCCCAACCAGGCTTCGGCCACTCCGACCCTGGCGAACGGGACAATCAGCTCCATCGCGGTGGCCAACTCGGGAATTGGCTATTCCATCGCCCCTGCCATAACCATCACCGATCCGGCGGGAACTGGCGCCACGGCGACGGCAACCATCGCCAATGGGGTGGTGACCGCTATCACCGTCACCAATGCGGGTACCGGGTACTCCAATCCGGTGATCACCATCGCCCCGCCCCCTGTGATGAATTCCGGGTATACCAACCCGACTGTCACCTTCACCAACAACAGCCCGGCCACGGCCACAGCCACGGTATCCAATGGCGGTGTAACCGGAATCAACCTGGTTTCCGGCGGGGCCTATTACGGGACCACACCGCCTGTGGTCACCCTTTCCGGGGGTGGCGGCAGCGGTGCCACCGCGACGGCCACGGTCACCAACGGCATTGTCACCGCCATCACGGTGAACAGCACTGGAACCGGATACACCTCGGCTCCCACAGTCTCCATTGCGCCACCTATCACGGCCACGGCTGTGGTCACCGACGGGATCATCGAGGCGGCCCTGAATTATTCGGGCACACTTTATACCCAGACCCCGAATGTCACCTTCTCGGATTCCGCCGGCCAGGGTTCGGGGGCTTCCGGGTATGCCGTGCTGGTTGGGGGTCAGGTTTCCGACATCGTCATGACGAGCTACGGTTCCGGCTATGTCAGCCCGGTGGTGACGATCGATCCGCCCACGATCGACATCACCCAATCACCAACAGGGGCCTCCACCCTGAACCACATCTTCTATTTTCTGGATGGCACATCCTGGACCACCACGACCACAGCCAACAGCGGGATCAGCCTGCAGTATCAGCTCATCGACCACATGAACCAGCTCGACAACCTGGCAGTTGCCGGGTTGAGCGGCGGCACGGCCAACCCGGCCGCGGGCAATTACAATCTTGCGGCCTACCTCAGCCCGCTACTGTCCTCGACCGACCCCACCTACGCCGAGACCGCCGGCCTGGGAGTGGTCATGCCAGATTCCGGCAACGCGCCCATTTTGTGGTATGTCTCCACGGCGGATGCCGACCCGTTCATTTCCCAAGCGTTGTTCGCCAACAACCTGTGGTCCGCGGCCACACTGGGCGAGGTCACTCTGGGCAATATCAGCCTGGGTATGAACCTGTACGGGACGGGCGGGTCGCCAGGTTTCACTGGTACCGCGCAAATCGGCTATCTGGATGTCAACCTGACGGCCCAGAGCTTCAGCCCGGATGTGGAATTCACGCTTTCGAGCACGCCGGGCAATTTCCAGGATTTCAGCACCTGGCAATCCAACCTGGGTAGTGACGACCTGCTGGCCCGGAACGCCGCGACCACCGCCACCATCAACTCCTATGACCTGACCCTGGACGCATTCGTCTCCAGCCAGGCCGGAAGCCTTTTGGGTCTGCCAACCTCCTACAGCACGACCCTGCCAATCCCGAATGTCACTTTCAGTGTCAATTCAGCGGGACAGGGTGTTTTCACCGAGTCCGCGGCGAATTGGGGAAATTCGGAAGGCCTGCTTTTTATTGACATGTCCGGGGTGGGCTCGTCCATCGGGCAGGTCTCGCAAGTGCTGGATAACACCGACAATTCCAAATATTTGGGCAGTGTGATGCCATTCACCGGCGGAACGCTACAGGATCTGACTGATTTCTCAGGCTATTTCACCCAGTACCTGGAGGACAACCTGATTGGCACGGTGCCGGCGGACCTGGATGCGTTGATCGATTGGGCGCAGGACAATGCCAGCACCTTCCGTCTGGCTTACGGCCCTATCACCGTTGGCACAACCTCCGGATTCGGTCTCACGCTCCAACCCCAGGTCTGGGCTGATTCGGTCAACACCACCACGCAGGTGGCTTTCGATGTTGGCACTTTTGCCAGTTTGGCTGGCGGCTTCAAAAGCCCGTACCTTGATCCGAACCAGAGCTACCAGACCTACACGGTTGTCCCCCCTGACAACACTGGTGATGTGACAGTCAGTCTCACCGCCGCCTGGCAGGCCCCGTTCGGTGTGTTTTTGACCAAATCAGGTTCGGGTACCTCCACCGCCTATGGAACCGCGGGTTATGTCCAGGGTTCCACCACCACCTGGAACTTGACCAACATCGGGGTCTCCGCCAGCGATCTGGACTTCCAGGGCACGCTTGGGACCTCCGCCATTTACTTCGACTCCAGCATGTCCACCCCCGCCAGCGTCACGGTCTCAGGAGGGGCAATCGCTGCCACCTTGGCCGCCAACACGCTGGCCACAGGGGTTGTTGCATCCACGCTGGGCGGGTCGGCACCCACCGCCGGAACCTACAAAGCAGCCCTACCGGTCTATTATCCGACCAGTACCTGCTACTCCGGGGCGTTTTCGATTGGCGGGACAAGCGGAGCCACCACCGCTGCCCTTCAGCAATTTATCGCCATTCAGGCGGTTGCGAACGCGACATTGAACAGTTCCGGCGGAATCGCTGGCACGACGGTTATCACCGGGGGATCGAATTACGCCTCAGCCCCCCAGGTCACCATCGTTGATGAGGCTGGCAAGGGGACCGGCGCGAAGGCCACCGCAACCATCTCAAACGGGGCGGTGACAGCCATCACCATCACCTCCGCCGGGACGGGGTATATCTCGCCCGTGATCCGCTTCACTGGCGGCACCCGCAACAGCACCAACCCAACCGGTACCCCCTCGGTGACCTTCGGGTTGCCCAGTCTTTACAACAGCGACATTGCCGCGATGTCACTGGCCAATGCCATGGGCGATCCCAATGTGTTCCACCAGGGGATAGGCGCGCTGGAAACAGCGTTGCAATCAGTCTTCTCGGAATCGATGGCAAACACCACCCAGATCATCATCGGCAGCGGGACTGGCGCCTTTGGCCAGGCATTCGGAACCTACGGCGACATCGCCGACAATCTGGCGGCCACCCTCACGCCGTTTGTTCCCGTCTGCGACCAGAATGCCACCGCCAGCGCCACGGTCGGCACCGTGAGCGGAGTGAGCGGTGCCCTCAGTTCCATCACGCTGCTGGAGTCTGGCAACTCGTACACCTCCACGCCCACGGTGACGATCACCGACAGCAACGGGGGCAGGGGCACCGGTGCCACAGCCACGGTGACCATGACTTCCGATGGCAACGGCGGGCAGAAAGTCGCATCCATCACCCTTGGCAACAGGGGGTCCAACTACTCCTATCCCGTGGTAAGCATCGGGGCGGCAACCACCGGCAACCAGTCGGCGGAAACCCAGCTCTACAACGAAGCCTGCACGGTTTACAACACGGTACTGTCCACCCCTGGCCTGGTCCTGGACCCGGCATTGGTCCTCACGACGGGTTCCTTCACCAGCAGCCAAACCAACCGGTCCACCACCGGTTACCTGCCGAAATTCCTGGATGTGAACGGTAACACGCTCACCTACAGTTCCGCCAACCAGGCGTTCGTCAACGCCTCCAATGTGGTGACGGGAGTCCAGGCGGTGACCTGCCCGTTGATCATCGACTACACCATGTCGAACACAACGGTGCCTTTCAGTTTCGGAATGCCTGGCATCCCGCTGTCAATCAACAATCCCGCGGACCTGAACCTGGTGGAATCAGGCACCGCCACCGTGGATGTCAGCTTCGGGATCGACGCCTTCAACGGCTTCTTCATCATCCCCACCGCCGCGGGCGGTAACCAGTTCTCCGGCACCGTCAACGCGGGTCCGGATGGTGATTTCAGCACGACGATGACCATCGGCCTCCTGAGCGGGTCGATGAGCGCCTCAACAGGCGAGATCTTCTCGATGCCGTTCACCGCGGTACTGACCGACCCCAACGGCAACGGCCAACTGACGCTGGCCGAGATCAACAACATGACCCCGTCGTCGCTTTTCCAGACGACGCTTTCCACGCCTACGATCGGCATGAACATCGACTTCGAGCTGAAGGTAGCAGGGGGAGGCATCGCGGCCGCCATCCCGGGGATCGGCAACACGATGAGCATCACCTGGTCGCCAGGGCAGGACGCCCCGCAGGTGAGCTACGACAATTTCTATCTCGACCTGGGCTCCTTCATTTCAGACTACCTGGGCGCGGTGGTGCCCTACCTCTCGCCGATAACCGACGGGGTGCAACCGATCATCAGCGCGTTGGAGGCCCAGACCCCTGTTCTGAGCGACATCATAGGAGGCGACACCTCCATTATCGGGTTGGCCAACCGCATGGGTCTTGCCGACACCGGGTTCATCACCGCACTTTCCGCCATTGATGACATGCTGAACGACATCACCAGTGCGGTGAACTATATCCAGCAAAACCCGGGCGAAAGCTACAAGGTGCCGCTTGGTGTCGTCTGCACCTTCGCAAATGACTTCCGCGACGCGTCCAGCGGACTGAGCAAGCCGCAGCAGATAACGCAACTGCCCAGCAAGCAGGACAGTATCAACGCGGTCAACAATTACCTGAACAAGTACGCCAACTCGGCGAAGAACAACTTCACCGAGTCGGCCAGCAAGATCGTGAACCAGGATTACGGAATGTCAGGTGGCCTGGGGATCTCATTCGATATCCTCGACCCGCAGAACATCATCGGGCTGATCACCGGGCAGACGGTGGACATCTTCCACATCAACTTCCCGAGTTTCTCGGCCCAATTCGGCATCCAGGAATCCTTCGAGCTTTACGGGCCGTTGTTCATGACCTTCGGCGCCGGGGTGCACGCGGGGGTTAATCTGTCGATCGGCTTCGATTCGGCGGGGTTGGAGCAATGGGTTGCTGCCACGGTGAACGGCACCCAAGGTCTGTCCACCTCGGCCCTGGAGGGCCTGGCACAGGACATCCTGATGCAGGGCTTGTTCGTGGATGGAGACAATACCTCCATCACCGCCGGCGGTTCGCTATCGATGGGTGTGGAATTGAACGCAGGCCTGGCCAAGGCCGGGGTGGAAGGCAATTTCAACATCAACATGTCAATGACACCCAATGTTGATGCGGACGGCCGGTTGAACCTCCAGGAAATGATCCAGCTAGCCGGATCGAATTTCAGCACGCCGCTGAACCTGTTCGATTTCGATTTCAGGGGAAGCGTCTCGGCCGACGCCTATCTGAAACTGTGGCTGCCTTTCAAATGGAAGAAGATTTGGAAGCAAAACTTTGGCAGTTTCACCCTGTTTGACATCAAGAACGACCCCACGCCGCCCACCGAGCAGGCCGCCAGCTACGGCTCGCTTTACCTGAACATGGGGCCCACCGCCGGGCGTCGCAGCAAAACCGGCAAAATGGTGGACGAGCACTTCGAGATCCGTCACCTGGGCGGCGTGGCCGGCGACGAGTCACTCAGCGTGCAGTTGTACAACGAAGCGGGTGAACCGCAGTATGTGGACGCCGAGGGTAAACCCAAGCCACAGGTGTACCACCATGTAGACAAGATTGTCGGCATCGCCGGGGCAGGCGACGACATCGTCGATTGCACCGGCGTGCTGTCTCCCACCCACCTGGAAGGTGGGCTGGGCCGGGATATCCTGATCGGTGGTCAGGGTGTCAATTACATCGACGGCGGCAAGGGATTCGATCGCATCGTCGGGGGGCCGCTGGGAGACAACCTCATCGGTGGGGATGGTCAGGACGATATCACCGGCGGCGGCGGGCCCGACATCATTGACGCCGGCCGAGGCAAGGACACCATCGCGGCGGGCCCCGGGGTGAAACTGATCTTCGCCGAGCGATTTGGCGAGGACGATATCAGTGGCGTGGACCTGACCGGTGCAACCCTAGACTTCTCCGCCATCAAAGCCGGCATTGAAGCGGTGTTGGGCAACAAAAACGACATCCGTGTCGGCCTGCTCAACCGAATTTCCTGGGAGGGACAAGGGCCGGCCAGCATCCTACTGGGCCAGGGGGATGACCGGGTCACCTTCACCGAGGGATACGGTTCGGTCTCAATCGACCAGGGAGGCGGACGCGACCGTTTCCAGATCCTGTCCTTCAACCCGCAGGCTTTAGTAACCATCAATAGTTCCGCCACTGACCAAGCGGACCAGATCATGGTGCACGGCACCCTAGGATCGGTCATCACCGCAGATTCCAGCGGCATCAGTGCCGAGGGAGCGGTTTTCAACATCGACTGGAATGACTTCCGTCGGTTGAATATCCACCAGACCGCCTCGGAAGTGGATGTTAACTTCACCGATATCGCCCCCGAGAAAGTGACCGTTTTCGGCTCCATCATCAGGCAGTCTGGCACCCTTTATTCCAAGAATGTGCGTTTGGAGGCAGGGAGCGAGGTGTCCGTCCAGGGCAATATCGAGGCCGCTGCGGGGGGTAGCATTGCCCTGGTGACCGGGGAGGAAGGCAAAGTCCTTCTGGGCACCATCAAGGGAGCTAAACTCAGCGCCACCAACGGCAACATCGCGATCGAGTCACCCCTGTCCTACCTGGGTGGCAGGGCAAGCAAGTTGGAAACAATGCTCACCAACGGGCACTTCAACAACGAATCGAAGCGGACCATCCGTACCGCGCAGGATCCCGAATCGATCTTCGGCACCAAGGCAGCTTACATCGCTGTGGGGCAGAGCGGGCGGCTTCAGGCATGGTCACCCCAAGGAGAAACACTAGGGGCACCGATCATCCCGTTCACCGGATACCAGGGGGTACCCCGTTTTGATACCACCTCCGACCTCAATGGTGACGGCGTTGCCGATCTGGTCTCGGTGCCTGGTCCTGGCGCGGCCCCGCACCTGGTGGTTTACAGTGGCAAGGACATGAAGGTGCTGGTCAGCCAGTATGTGTTCGACCAGAGATTCCTGGGTGGCGTGAATGTCACCACGGGTGATGTGAACGCCGACGGCATTTCGGACATCATCCTGGCCGCTGACAAGGGGGCGACCCCCCATGTGGTGGTGCTGTCGGGCAACACCTTCCAGGTGATGGCCAGCTTCTACGCCTTTGACAAGGGTTTCAAGGGCGGCCTGCGGGTGGCCACCGCCGATGTCAACGGGGACGGTGCGCTGGACATCCTCACCACCACGGCCTCGGGGGCGATCTCCCATGTGGTGGCGTTCGAGAACCTGGGCCAGAATGTGCTGGGCAGTTTCTACGCCTTCAACCAGGAGGTTCGTAACGGTGTCCAGATAGCATCGGCAGACCTGAACGGCGACAACATCGCTGAGATCCTGCTGGGCACCTCCGGTGGCACCACGGAACAGGTGGGTGTCTACAAGGGGAATCCAAAGGCGATCGATTACTTCATGGCCTACCCGGGCTGGAAAGGCGAGGTGCGTGTTGGGTCGGTGAAGGTGGGAGGACTCTCCCTCATTTCCACCGGCCCGGGACCGGGCGCCGGGCCCGATATCCGCACCTTCGGCCCGGTCCACCACGAGCTGATCGACAGCTTCTTCGCGGGGGATCCTGGCGACCTTTCTGGTGTCACCCTCTGACCTGGGCGGGTATGCGCGGGTGGCCCAGATCTGTTTGCCCGCCCTGCCCAAATTGCTTGCAACTAAAACCAGGCGCCGGACACCAGCCTAGTTGACTGGTCCCGGCGAAGCTTTCGCGGGTACAGTACCGGTTTTGGGGCAAACCCTTACTAACCCTGTTCCGGTGAATCGAAATGCTGTGGATTTACAGCCTCCATTCGTGGCAGTTGATGGCCGTCGTGGCCATCTTTTTCCTGACGGTGAACCTGATCGGCACCCTGCTGGTGCGATGGTGGAAACACACCAATCGGTCGAACCATCCCTCTGAAAAAATGGAGGTCAGCTCGGCCTTCTTCGAGAACCACGGGGTGTACCTGAGCATTTTGGTCGGCCTGCTTGCCGTCGGGGTCTACGGCAACATGACCGAGTCGGATGACAAGGTGCACGCCGAGGCGGTAGCTGCCAGCGCACTTTACCGTTGTTTTTCTGTGTATCCTCAGTCGCTCCAGTCGACCCTTCAGGAACAGATGCGGGAATACCTGCGCCATGTGGTGGAGATTGAATGGCCCCAACAGCAGGCCGGGGAGTCACCAAAAACCGGCCAGCCAATCCTGCAGGCCATGCACCAGAACCTGATCCGGTTTGAACCCGCCACGCGGGGCCAAGAGGTGGGCCATGGGGAGGCTCTGGAGGCGTTTCGCCATTTCAACGAAAAACGCCGGGAGCGGCTTTTCGCCATCGAGAGTTCGATCGAACCACTTCTGTGGTATGTGGTGATTGCCGGGGCGGTGCTCAACATGATCCTGGTCTGGCTGATGGATCTCGACCTGGGGAACCACCTGCTATACGGCTCGATCAACGTCTTCTTCCAGGCGGCGCTGATCGGTTATATCCTCGCGATGGACAATCCCTTCATGGGTGAATTGAGCGTGGATGCAAAGCCTTACCAGAATGTGCTGGAAGAGCTGGATAGACTTTGATCCGGCTGAAAATGGCCTCAACCCTTCCAGCCCGTTCCCGATTGGTATCAAAATCAACACCCTGCCAGTCGGGAATCAACGGCGGGTGAAACCTCTCGTCCGACAGGAGCAGGACCCTTATTTACCGGTTGACAATGCGCGCCAATTGTTCAACCAGATCCTATCCTTTGGCGAACAATTCCCGAACCGGCAAACCCTTGCCGTCTTCGGTGGCGTAGAACGGGCGGCCCTCGATGTCAAACGCCGTCTTGGGCGAGACACCCATGGCGGTGAGGATAGTCGCATGCAAATCGGAAATGCTGACCGGGTTTTTTGTGACGAGGAGCG
>Ga0222712_10002770_pt1 | contig 19686 bp, 21 predicted proteins | sample C33_657DmetaG_FD_165043 | JGI IMG/M metagenome (GOLD analysis project Ga0222712, IMG submission 165043) | Estuarine water microbial communities from San Francisco Bay, California, United States - C33_657D | ecosystem: Environmental > Aquatic > Marine > Unclassified | place: USA: California... | reverse complement strand
ACTAATTGGGGTTAATTTTATTATACAGGTGTTACCTCCTTATTTTTAATACACCAAAAAGCCAAATATGCTACAAGAAGGATCCAAAGCCCCCGCCTTTAAAGGCCTCGACCAAAACGGTAAAACCATTGCCCTATCTAGTTTTAAGGGCCAAAAACTAGTTTTATATTTCTACCCCCACGATATGACCCCTACTTGTACGGTGCAGGCCTGTAACCTAAGGGATAATTATAAAGTATTAGCCAAAAAGGGTTACCAAGTGCTGGGTGTGAGCTCCGACGACCAAAAAAGCCACCTCAAATTCATTGCCAAGCACGAATTACCCTTTTCGCTCATTGCCGACACCGACCTCGTCATTCATGAAAAATATGGGGTTTGGGCCGAAAAGAAGTTTATGGGCAAAACCTATATGGGTACTTTGCGCACCACTTTTTTAATTGATGAAAACGGTGTAATTGAAAAAATTATCACCAAGCCTGATTCTAAAAATCATGGTCAAGAAATTTTAGGCGCGCCTAAAAAGAAATAAAATCTATGAAAAAATTACTCGCCTTCATTTTTGTAGTTGCTCTTGTTCCTGCGGAAGCACAAAAAGTTAATAAAAAATTAGAGCAGCAGTTAGAAATTATCACTGCTGGCTTTAAGGGTGATGTGGGTATTTATGTAAAAGACTTACACACTGGAAAAATGGCAAGCATCAATGCTGATAGTATTTTTCCAACGGCGAGTATGGTTAAAGTGCCCATACTTATAGGCATCATGGATAAATTGAATAAGGGCGAACTCAAATACCATCAGGAATTAACCTATAAAGATTCTTTGTTTTATGCAGGATCTGATTTACTTGCATCACTAAAACATAATGAAAAAGTAGAACTTAGCAAAGTAATCATGCTCATGCTTACAACAAGTGATAACACTGCAAGTTTATGGTTACAATCACTAGCCGGCACTGGAACAAGAATCAATCAAATCCTTGATAGCATTGGTTATACGGCAACAAGGGTCAATAGCAGAACCCCGGGTAGAGAAGCAGGTAGAGATAAGTTTGGTTGGGGACAGACATCGCCAAAAGAAATGGCTTCTTTGTTTGAAGCATTAGCCAATAGAAATTTAATGGACGCTTCTTCTTCAGAAAAAATGCTTCGTTTGCTGGGTAGAAATTATTGGGATGAAGAAGCAATATCACAAATTCCACCCGATGTTTTTATAGCTAGTAAAAACGGCGCAGTAAATGCGAGCAGAAGTGAAGTGGTGTATGTTTCTGGAAAAAATGCCCGTTATGTTTTTTGTATTTGTACCAAAAATAATAAAGACACCAGTTGGGAATTAAACAATGAAGCTTGGGAACTTGCGCGAAAAGTTTCTAAATTATTATGGGAAACCTATAAATAATGGTGCGTTAAATGGGCGCAGTTTTTAACTAAACAAAACATAGGTTAGCCAGCTCATGCCATACGCGAGGGCCGTCATATACACCAGTTGAAACGCAGGCCATTTCCAAGACTTAGTTTCTCTTTTAACAACGGCGAGTGTACTCATACACTGCATGGCTAGTAAATAAAATATCATGAGTGAAAGGCCCGCTGCAAGGGTGTATACTTTGGTTCCATCCGGATGCTTAGCCGCAGCTAGCTTTTGTCTGAGTGAGCTGTCTTCACTGTCTTCTACGCTATACAAAGTGGCCATAGTGCCTACAAAAACCTCTCTGGCAGCAAAGGAAGTGATGAGGGCAATACCAATTTTCCAGTCGTAACCAAGTGGCTTAATAGCTGGCTCAATAGCTTTTCCTAAAATGCCTGCATAGGAGTGTTGTAATTTTTCGGCAGCGTATTGTTTTTGTAATGAATCTTTTTTTGTAGGCAACACTTGATGGAGTGCTTCATACTTTTTAGTAGTATTTGCTATTTGATTACCAGGCCCATAGCTACTTAAAAACCATAATAGTAAGCTAATAATCATAATTACTTTACCCGCATCTGTAACAAATATTTTAGCTTTTTCGATCATGGTAATACCTACGTTTTTCCAACGAGGCGCTCTGTACATGGGGAGCTCTAAAATAAAAAAGCTTTTTTCCTGCATCGTAATAAACCACTTTAAAACATAACTCACGAGCATCGCCATTACAATGCCTAGTAAGTAAAGGCCCATCATTACAAGCCCTTGTAAACTCAAAAATCCAAAGTAGTATTTGTTGTCTACAACAAGTGAAATTAGAATGGTAAAAACGGGTAATCGGGCACTACAACTCATGAGTGGCGTAACGAGTATCGTTAACAACCTTTCTTTTTTATTTTCAATATTTCGCGCACTCATAATGGCTGGTACGGCGCATGCAAAACCACTTACCATGGGCATTACACTTTTCCCATTCAGTCCCACTTTACGCATAAGCCTGTCACTTAAAAAACTAATGCGCGCCATGTAACCACTGTCTTCAAGCATGGTAATGAGCCCAAATAAAATCATGATTTGAGGCACAAATACTAAAATACCACTGAGTCCAGCTACTAGCCCATTCACGATTAAATTACTCCACCATACTTCTGGAAGCCACGCTGACAAAGAGCTTCCGCCTTTTGCAAAGGCCCACTCGATACTATCCATTGGAAAGCTTGCGAGCCAATACACACTTTGAAATAAAACAAATAATACAGCAAGTAAGATGACATAACCCCAAACTCGGTGTAATAAAATATTGTCTAACTTATCTGAAAAAATCTTTTTTTCTAGGGGCCCCGGCTCAACTACATATTTGCGCATGACGTCTCTGATTTGACTGTAGCGCTGTAAAATTTCTTCGGCTTGTGTTTTGGTTGCATTAAATTGATGTGCTGTAACGAGTTCATCAATTTCAGTATGTGTTTCTTTTGCTAACGGAAAACTTTCGTGATTGATTAAATAATGTATAGCACCATAATCACTTAGTGTAGGCACTATTTGATGAATTCCATCAATGGCAGCTGGGGCTAAGTTTTTAGTGTCAATAAATTTTTTATCAGAAGAACCGCTAGGTTTTATAGTTAATTGTTGTATTACTTTTTTTAATTCTGTAATGCCTTTGTTTTTTCGAGGGTTCACAGCTATAATGGGGATGCCTAATTCTTTTTCGAGCCCAGCAATATCTATTTTGATTCCCTTACTAGATGCAATATCATTCATGGTGAGTGCCATCACAACAGGAATTTGCAAATCGATAATCTGACTGCAAAAAAGTAAATTTCTTTTTAGGTTACTGGCATCTGCAACAAGCAGTACAGCGTCTGTTGTAACCGATTCGTCGGTTCCCATGAGTACTTTGTAAGCAACCCACTCATCGGCTCTTCTAGGGTACAAACTATAGGTGCCTGGGAGGTCAATGAGTGTAGTGTTGGTAGCATCTGGTAAACGAAGGGTGCCGGTTTTTTTATCTACGGTAACCCCGGGAAAATTGCCTACTTGTTGGTGCAGGCCCGTCAAAGCATTGAAAATGGAACTTTTTCCACTGTTGGGGTTACCCACTAAAGCAATATGGAGGTCTCTTTGGCTCAATTTTAAATCGATGGCCACAAAAGTACCCCCAAAGAAGAGAGGGTAGTTACGAGATTGGGAACAGAATCGCTTACTTTTGTATGTAATAAAGCAAGCAAAATGGGTAAAAAATGGTTTTGGGTACTATTATTGGTTCCCTTTTTAGGATTATCTCAAAGCAAACGAAAAATTAGAATTGAGGCAGAAAAGCAAAGAGCGGCACTCATTTTAAATTTAAAATCACATATAGGCTACTTGGCGAGTGATGCATTGGAAGGTAGAAGAACGGGAACAACTGGTGCAGATGCGGCAAAGGATTACTTGGTAAATCAATATACTCAAATGGGAATTGGTGCCAAAGGCACAAGCGGCTATCTTCAAAAATTTGAGATCAATGAAGGCTTGCAAATGGATCCAAGCACATACTTTACGGTGAATAATAATCAGTTAAAAATTGAAAAAGATTTTTTTCCATTAGCAACGAGTGCATCTGCACAGGTTACTGGTAAACCAGCTATGGCACTTCAAGAAAAAGCCCAGCCTTGGTTTAAAGACATCAAAGAAACCCTCGAAGAAAATAAATCCAATCCACACTTTGATGTAGAAGCATGGATTAAAAACGAAGTAACCACAGCTGCCGTAAAAGGCGCTACTGCTTTTATACTATACAATACAGGATCTATTGTTGACAATATTCAGTTTAATAAAAATGATAAATCTGCTGCATTTTCTATTCCAGTTATTTATTTGACACCATCAGGCCTACTTTATTTTACAGATCCATCCGCTACTTTGAATATTCAATTAAACGTTCAAATTGTAGAGAAAAAAAGAGCTGCAACAAATGTGGCAGCATACATTAATAATGGCGCAGCGAACACCGTTGTAATTGGTGCACATTATGATCACCTAGGTTACAATGAAGATAAAAATGCATTAGATACGGGCCATGTTATTCATAATGGTGCAGACGACAACGCTAGTGGTACGGCTGCTTTGCTTGAAATAGCAAGGTTACTACATCAAAAATCACCTACGCATAATAATTATTTATTCCTTCATTTTTCGGGCGAAGAATTGGGGCTTTTAGGAAGTAAATATTGGATAGAAAATCCGACATTAACCGGCCCCATAAATTATATGATTAACATGGATATGGTGGGTCGTTATGATACTTCTCATAAATTAACGGTGGGTGGTTATGGTACGTCTAGCAAATGGAGTCAAATTTGGAAAGCGGTATCAACACCACTTATTGTAAAATTTGATAGTACAGGTAGTGGCCCTAGTGATCACGCTAGTTTTTATAGAGCAGGTGTTCCGGTTCAATTTTTCTTTACAGGAAGTCATCCCGATTATCACAAAGCTTCAGATGATGCAGATAAAATAAATTACGAAGCAACTGCACAAATAGTCACCCTCGCCTATCAAATGATGGGTATCACAGACAGCTTACCCAAGCTTGATTTTATTAAAACAACAGAGCCTCAAATGGGCCGAAGTACTAAGTTTACGGTGAGTTTAGGCGTTATTCCGGACTACGGGTATAGTGGCACGGGTATGCGTATTGATGGTGTAAGTCCGGGTAAGCTTGCAGAAAAACTTGGGTTAAAAGCAGGTGATATATTACTACAACTAGGAGACTATAAATTTGTAGATGTGAATAGTTATATGCAAACGCTTAGCAAGTTTAAAAAAGGAGATCAAACAGAGCTACGTATAAAACGTGGCTCGGAAGAAAAAAATATTCCCGTTTCATTTTAATGGATGCAGTAAATTAATGCTATGAAACTCAAATTAAATATTGACGAACTCAATGAAGATTTTTTTGATGATACGCGTTTGTTAGGCATTATTGCGCCTATCAAAAGTCATCAATTTTGTTTGCAATTAAACAACCAATTGGGGCATCAGTTTAGACTGAATCCGGCAATCGAAATTCATCTCCGAAAAAAAGAGCGTAGTTATTATTTTAGTATTTATGAATCCAAAGAGCCCAATAGTTTTTTAGTGCATTATTTATACCATAACCATTGTGATGGTGAATATTTATTACCAGAGTTTAGACACATGGATTTTTTATGGCTTACAAAAGGTGATTTTGTAGATGATGAAAAATGCAACTGGATTAACCAAACGGTAAAAGCATTAAACGGTGTTCAAATGGTAGCAGAGCTTACTAATGAGCAAATTAAAAATAAAGGGAATATGGTTTTTTAGTAGTTAATTTTTTACCACTACTACTTTGTCATCCATTGCTTCTAATACGCCAATAGGTTCTATAAAATGGGCTAGACCATTTTTAGTAAATACTTCTTTGATCAACTCACCAGCACTCGGATCTACGGCAACTAGTAAGCCTCCGTTTGTTTGTGGATCTGGTAACATGCTAAATGCTTCCATTACATTAACACCCGGATCAAAACTTGTTTTTGTACTGTAACTATTCCAGTTTCGATACGTTGCATCTGGTACCATGCGCTGCGCTAAATATTTTTTAGCAGCCTCTATCATTTTAATTTTAGAATAAAAAATATGTGCACTAAGCCCACTGCCTTCTGCCATTTCTATCAAGTGTCCAAGTAGTCCAAACCCAGTGATATCAGTAAGTGCGTGTACTTCTGGAATGCCCCCAAGTATTTCACCAATTTTATTGAGTGTTGTTAACTGATTTATAAATGGCACTAGATCTTGTGCTTCTAATACGTCTCTTTTTTGTGCGGTTGCTAAAATGCCTACACCAATTGGTTTTGTTACAAAGAGTATATCACCTAGTTTTGCTGTGTTGTTTTTTTTGAGATTTGCAATAGGTGTAATACCGGTAACTGCTAATCCAAAAATAGGTTCGGTGCTATCGATACTATGCCCACCAGCGAGTGGAATGCCGGCCTCTGCACAAATGATTCGCGCACCCTCTAACACTTCTGCTGCAAGAGCTGCAGAAAGTGTATTAACAGGCCAACCCAGTATTGCAATAGCCATCAGCGGCTTACCGCCCATCGCATACACATCGCTAATAGCGTTGGCACTTGCAATTTTCCCAAATGATAGAGCATCATCAACAATAGGTGTAAAAAAATCGGTGGTGCTAATAATAGCTTGACCATTCCCCATATCATAAGCAGCTGCATCGTCTTTACTTCCGTAGCCAACGAGTAAATTTTTGTTTTCAATTTTTGGTAGCGATGAGGCTAAAATTGTTTCTAATACCGCTGGTGCAATTTTACATCCGCATCCTGCGCCATGAGAAAATTGTGTCAATTTTATAGTTGAAGACATGCTGTTTGTTTTTTATTTTATGCCAACCATTTTACAGCGCCAAGTGGCGCAGATTCTTTATTGCCGTTTTCGTGTTCAAATTCTAAATATCCATTTGGTAATACCCTGCAAATGGTCACTTTTTTAATTGCTTCGTTTATGGCAAGAGTTACAAGCGCCCCTTTTTTATAAAGCGCATTATTGTAAAGTGCAATGAGTGCATCAGGACCCTCGTTTACCAGAATATCCAAAGCATCTTGAATATGTTTGCATAATTCAACCGCTAGGTCTTTTACGAGGTAGGTTTTACCCGTTATTTGTTTGAGTGAAACTGCTTTGTTGAGATCGGTTCCAAAACTTGTTTGGTTGATATTAACGCCCATTCCTGCAATGCTCCACTGCCAAATAGCCCCCCTAAAGCTATTTTCTATTAAAATACCTGCTGCCTTTCTGTCACGCCAGTAAATGTCGTTGGGCCACTTAATGCGTGTTTCATCACCGGCATATTTACTAAAAAAGGTAAAAGTTCCAACAGCAATGAGCATACTAACAATAGATGGATCCGCTTCTGCACCACTAAAAACAAGCTTTTTGGGGTCCAAAACCACCGATAATAGTATGTTTTGCCCGCTTTCGGCCTCCCAAAGCTTTCCCATTTGTCCTTTTCCAGCCAATTGATGTTGAGCCAGAAAAGCAGCGCCATGCCCAGCCAAGTTTGTCTTAACTTGGTTCATGGCATAGATGTTGGTACTATCCAACTCAGTTAATTCTGTAAATGGTAAACCAATGGTTGTATTTAAGCCTACTGAAGCCAAAGAATTAGTATTTTTGACGAAGTTACAAGAGCTACGTCTAAATCAAATTATTAATCACTAAATAACTGTATTGTTGGAACCCCTTTCTGTATTAAGCAATCGACCAAAAAGTACGATTACCCGTTTAACCAAGAGCTCTAAAATTCTTAAAACCATCATCAATGCCATCTTCGACAAAAAAGGTGAGCACATTGTAAGTTTAGATTTACGTAAAATCGAAGAAGCTGCTGCTGATTTTTTTATTGTATGCCAAGCCTCTAGTACCACACAAGTGCGCGCCATTTGTGACCACATCGAAGACGAGGTAAAACAAGCATGCGGCGAAAATCCATATAAACACGAAGGAAGAAAAGCATTGCAGTGGGTGATCATTGATTATGTGAATGTAGTGGTGCACGTGATGCATCAGGAAGCTAGAGAATTTTATAAATTAGAAGAAATGTGGAGTGATGCGGTATCACAAATCCACGAATAATAGAAACTATATGTCAGAAGAGAAGCAACCAAAATTTAATTTTCAGGAGAAAGGAAAAGGCGGCAAGAAAGGTCCTAAATTCAATATCTATTGGATATATGGCGTTGTTATTGTTGGTTTATTAGTTTCTCAGGTCATGAATTTTTCGCCGGAGTTAAAAAAGACAACGGAGCAGGAGTTCAAACAACAAATGCTTTTAGCGGGCGATGTTACCAAACTTGATTTTGTAAAAAACAAAGATGAAGTGCAGGTATACATAAATGGGGATAGTCTTAAAAAAGAATTCTACGTTAAAAAATTTGGCGTCGTTTTGCCTAAAGAAAAAGTAAAGGGTGCACCATTATTTGTTTTTGAAGTTTTAGATTGGAAATCTTTTGATGAGAATCTTCAAAAATTTACAGAACAACATCAATTGCCAGAAGTTAAAAGAGATATTGTGAAAGCAGCTGATTGGATGGGTGGTGTGCTTCAATCAATTTTTACGCTCGTAATAATTGTAGTAGTATGGTTACTACTCATGCGTAAAATGGGCGGTGGTGCTGGTGGCCCTGGCGGTGGTGCTGGTGGTATTTTTAATATTGGAAAATCAAAAGCCACTTTATTTGATAAAGGTGCGAAAGTAAATATCAATTTTGGAGATGTTGCTGGACTTGACGAAGCAAAAGTGGAAGTGATGGAAATTGTGGACTTCTTAAAAAATCCAAAAAAATACACAGCGCTTGGCGGTAAAATTCCCAAAGGAGCTTTACTTGTAGGCCCTCCGGGTACGGGTAAAACCTTACTTGCGAAAGCAATGGCTGGTGAAGCGCAGGTTCCATTTTTTAGTTTAAGTGGTTCTGATTTTGTGGAGATGTTTGTTGGTGTGGGCGCAAGTCGTGTGCGTGATTTATTCAAGCAAGCAAGAGAAAAAGCACCTTGTATTATTTTTATTGATGAAATTGACGCGATAGGACGTGCACGTGGTAAAAATGCCATGATGAGTAATGACGAACGTGAAAATACCTTAAACCAACTATTAGTAGAAATGGATGGTTTTGGTGGTGACACGGGTATTATTATTTTAGCCGCAACCAATAGACCAGATGTATTAGACTCTGCACTTTTAAGACCGGGACGTTTTGATCGTCAAATTTCGATAGATAAACCAGACGTGAAAGGCAGAGAAGAAATATTTAAAGTGCACCTTGAACCTATCAAAATTTCTGAAGCACTTGATTTACATAAACTAGCAGAACAAACACCTGGATTTGCAGGTGCTGATATCGCAAACGTTTGTAATGAAGCTGCACTTATTGCTGCTAGAAAAGGAAAAGAATCTGTGGAGATGATTGATTTCCAAGACGCCATTGACCGTGTAATTGGTGGTCTTGAAAAGAAAAATAAAATTATAGCGCCGCATGAAAAATCTATTATCGCTTACCACGAAGCAGGTCACGCTGTTTGTGGTTGGTTTTTAGAGCACGCATATCCGCTTTTAAAAGTAACCATTGTACCACGTGGTACGGCTGCACTTGGTTATGCGCAGTATACACCAACCGAGCAGTATCTCTACAATACCGATCAGTTAATGGATCAAATTTGTATGACACTTGGTGGTAGAGCAGCAGAAGAAATATTCTTTGGAAAAATTTCTACAGGTGCTTCCAACGACTTGCAACAAATTACGCGTATCGCGTATAGTATGGTAACTGCATACGGTATGAATAGTAAAGTGGGTAACGTGAGTTACTACGATCCTTCTCAAGAAAATACTTTTACCAAACCATACAGTGAAGAAACGGGTAAAATTATTGACCACGAAGTGCGCGGTATTATTGAAGATGCATACCAACGCACACTTCAATTACTTCGAGATAAAAAAGAAGCGGTTGAAATTTTAGCCAAAGAATTACTCGCCAAAGAAGTGTTGCATAAATCAGATGTTGAAACACTTATTGGTAAAAGACCTTTTGAAGAAAAAAAGGTGGTAGAAGTTGACGCGGTTGACGATCAAAAACCAACAGAAGAATCTATTTAAATGTAGAAGGATGGCAAAAAGCGCTAGAGAAAATATTTTACAAAAGATAAAACAGGCACTGGCGAAGCCAGTGCCTGTGCCATTTTTGGCGGTTGATACGGTTTCCACAACATACCCAACCACCAAAGAAGACCTTTCGGTGTTGTTTGCCGAAAATTTTTCTGCGTTACAAGGTAAGTTTGCATTCTGTGCCAGTGAAAAAGAACTCGCTTCACAATTAAGCATGCTTTTTATTCAGCGTAATTGGAATCAAACCTATTGCAGGGAAAATGCACTCATTGAAATGCTAACCAAGGCAGGCTTTGGTGGTATGCAATCCGAAGATTTAGAATATTGTGATGCTGCTATCACAAGTTGCGATCATTTAATTGCAAGAACCGGAAGTATGATACTTTCTGCTGGGCAACAAAGTGGCAGAACGGTGAGTGTTTATGCACCCATTCATATATGTATCGCTTACACTGATCAAGTGGTGTATGATATTTCAGATGGTTTACAATCGATGACCAAGCATTATGGTAATCAGTTACCTTCACTTATAACGCTTGCTAGTGGTCCTAGTAGAACAGCTGATATTGAAAAAACACTCGTAGTAGGGGTGCATGGTCCCAAAGAAGTGTACTGTTTTTTAGTAGACAGAAATAATTAAAAACACATGACAGCTACCATTCATGGATCTTCTAGCCAAAAAATTTATTTGCTCTCCGATTTTCATCTGGGGGCACCTCATTCAGCTGCTAGCTTGGAGCGCGAAAAAAAGGTAGTTGCATTTTTACAATCTATAGAGGATAACGCAGCAGCTATTTTTATTGTAGGTGATATTTTTGATTTTTGGTTTGAGTACGATCATGTTGTCCCCAAAGGTTTTGTGCGCTTACTCGGACAAATTGCAAAACTCACCGATAAAGGTATTCCAGTGTATGTTTTTACAGGCAATCACGACCTTTGGATGCGTGATTATTTTGAAGAAGAACTGGGATGCAAAGTTTACCACGGACCACAAGTGTTTTTATTTAACAATAAAGCCTGTTACATTGCCCATGGCGATGGTTTAGGCCCAGGTGATGCTGGTTATAAGTTTATTAAAAAAATATTTACCAACCCAGTTTGCAAATGGTTGTTTAAATGGCTCCACCCCGATTTAGGCGTTGGCATTGCCAATTATTTTAGTCGTAAAAGTAGGGCCAAAACCGGCAATGCGGATGCACAGTTTTTAGGCGAAGAAAAGGAGTGGCTGATATGTTACAGCAAAGAAATATTACAAAAAGCGCATTATGATTATTTGATTTTTGGTCATCGTCATTTTCCACTCGATTTAACTATTGGGAACAGTCATTATATTAATTTAGGAGATTGGATTCAAAATTTTACCTACGCTAGTTTTGATGGAGAAAAAATGGAAATTGATAAATGGGAGCCCTCACATTAAAGTATATTTTTATGGAGCAACTATTAGAGCAAAAAATACTAGACAATACGGTAAGTGCCTATCTTATAGTTTTAGGCACTATACTCGTTACGCTTATTTTTAAACGACTCATTTCTAAATTTTTAGCGAGTAAGCTTTTTAAACTGATCACGAATAGTAAACACAATTTACCTAAGCAATCTTTTTTGGATCTCGTTGTGCAGCCACTTGGCACCTATTTATTATTGACAATCTCAATGATTGCGATTGATAAACTAAAGTTTCCGGGTGCATTTGAATTTACTGTATATAAAACCAATACCCGTCAAATTTTAGATGCCCTCATGAATGGGGCTTTGGTGGTGGTGTTTATTTGGCTTTGTCTTCGCGTCATAGATTTTATGGCCATGGTATTAGAAGAGCGCGCAAATGTAACCAAAGACCAGCAAGACAATCAGCTCATTATTTTCTTTAAAGACTTCTTTAAAGTGATCCTTATCATTATTGGAGTGTTGCTTGTGTTAAAGTTCTCTTTTAACAAAAATATAGGTAGCATCTTAACAGGATTAAGTTTGGTAGGAGCGGCTGTAGCCCTTGCTACGAGAGAAAGTATGGAAAATTTAATTGCTTCGTTTATTATCTTTTTTGATAAGCCGTTTACGGTAGGCGAACAGGTTAAAGTAAATGGATTTACGGGTACGATTGAAAAAATTGGACTTCGTAGTACACGCATTCGTACCAACGAAAAAACCTATATCTCTGTTCCTAATAAACAAATGGTGGATACCATTGTAGACAATATTAGTTTGCGTACCCAGCGAAAAACCGATTTACAATTAGAACTTTCTCTAAGTGCATCTGCTAGTACATTATCATCTTTATTAGTGGCTGTACGCAATTATTTAAGCAGCCAGCAAATTGATAGTTTTCATGTCTATTTGCATGATACCGGAAAACATGCACATATTATATGTGTAGAGTATTTTTCATCGGCTACAGATGAATATGAAGATTATTTAAAACTTCGAGAAAAAATAAATATGGCTTTGATTGAATTATTAGAAGCCAATAATATTGAATTAGCGGCATCTACTCCGGATGTGGTAGTGAAGCAGTTGTAAGTCCTATAAAGCAGCCGCACCCTTTAATTTATTGAAGACCCGCCTTTAATTCTAGTAAAAAAGTTTTGAACTTTGTCAAGGTTTGTACAAGCTGCGCTTGTGTATCGGCCTGCGATTTGTTTTGTTTTAAATACGTTCTTGCGCCTTCGATAGAATATTTTTTTTGACGCAATAAAAAATAAATAATTTGTAAATTTTTAATGTCTTCTACTCTAAATAAGCGGTCACCTTTTCTTGTTTTGCGCGGCTTTAAAATATCAAATTCATTTTCCCAATAACGAAGTAAAGAGGTGTTTACTTTAAACCAACTAGCCACTTCACTAATGGTGTAATATAATTTTTGAGACAATACTTTTTCGTCTGGAATTTCAATTAAATCAATTTCGGTATCTATTTCACTATATGATTTACGCCCCCTCTTGCTAGCAATTTTTTCAATCGTAATGCGGGGTTGTCTAGGCCTTTCAATATACATTGGCTCCGCAAGGTCAGATTCTGGAGGAATAGCAGATTCAGTAACAAATGGCACTTCAAAAATTGCTTCTGTAACCACTGGTTCTGGGATACTGAGGGAAGCATCTGGCGCTGGTGTTTCCAATAGCGATTCCGGTTCGGGTACTACTTTGGCCTTGGCCTTCTTTTTTTCTTTAGCCCCGCCTAACTCTTGAGCCGGACCACCAAATAAATCTAATTGTTGCAGCTTAGGTTGCATGTTGTAAATGTATGATAAGTATTTAGCCCCTTAACACCCAAAAGTGCCTCCGTGGAAAAGATGTAAGTATCTTTGCATCCAATGAAAATAGCAGTTACTCTGATAGGTGTTCGGGATACCCATTTTTCAAGCATTGGTCGTTTTATTTGGAAATGGCTTGAGGGTGAAATTCATGCGCACCCTGAGCATCAATTTATTTTATTATCTGACACGGCACAACCTACTAGTTTTGTAGGTGCACCCAATTGTAGTTGGATTAAAACAAAATATGACCGTAATCATTTTGTGTCCGAAAAAATTTGGTATGAAGTAACGGCGCCCAAACTGCTTAAACCCTTACAACCCACTCTGTGGCTGCAATTGAGTGGCAGGTACACTGCTCGTACAGCCATCCCTCAAATATGTTTATTTGAGGGTAACCTCACCAAATTCCAGCAGTATTTTTATAAAAAGAACCTTACAAACGTGCAGCTGTGGCTTGTTATAGAAAGTAAGGCGGCCCATCAATTAGAGGTGCAATTTGCTATTCCAAAAGAAAGCATTGCCACTATTTCAATTGCACCTTCAACAGAAATTTATCCCATTGATTATAATTTGCAGCAGATGTATAAGGGTACGCATGCTGGTGGCACAGAATACTTTTTATCCGTAGCGCATGAAAATACAAGCAGCATTGAACTCTTGCAAGCCTTCTCACTTTTTAAAAAGTGGCAGCATAGCAATATGAAGCTCTTGTTAGTGCCAGCAAATGGAGTACAGCGTTCATTTTTAGAAGAAAAATTACGCACTTATAAGTATAGGGCTGATGTAGTAGTTGTTCCAGCTGGCCTTACTGTACATAATTGGTATCAGATTTTATCAAGTGCTTACGCTACTGTTTTATTAAATGATGGTGCTGCATCTTATTTGATGGCGCTAGAAGCCGCTAAGGCAGGGGTATCCGTAATTTCATCAGCGGCATTTGCTTCATTAATGCTTATGCAGGATATGGTTACAACGTATCTAGAAACAACACCAACTGCCATTGCAGAAGCCCTTCTTTTAGTGTATAAAAATGAAAAATTAAAAGGAGAACGGACTCAAAATGGGCTTTTGTTCTTGCAAAAAATCAATTTAACCCAAGCACACACTTTATTTAGAGAGAGATAGGCATAGCTATAACATGCTTTAGGCTTATTTTTGCAAAAAGCTTACTTCATGACGCGTCAATCAAATATCAATATAGAAGTTCATTTAGACGAAAACAAAGTGCCACAGGATATCAAGTGGAATGCATCTGATAGCACCGCCGATATGGCACAATCTGCAAGGGCTATGATGCTAGCATTTTGGGATGCTGCTGATAAGTCTGCCCTGCGTATAGATTTATGGACCAAAGACATGATGGTAGATGAAATGGCAGATTTCTACTATCAAACGATGATGGGTATGGCAGATACCTTTATTAGAGCAACACAAGATCAGGCACTCGCGGGTGAAATGAAAGATTTTGCAAAATCTTTTTATAAAAAATTTAGAGACAGTCAAATTCAAAAAAATAAATAATTACCATATTATGGCAACTTTGGAAGAACAAGTAATGGCACAAATGAAAGACGCCATGAAATCAAAAGACGAAGCGTTATTAAGAGGCTTACGTGCTATTAAAGCAGAAATCATAAAAGCAAAAACAGATCCAGGTGCTGGTGGTGCTATATCGGCAGAAGTAGAACTCAAACTCTTGCAAAAATTAGTGAAATCAAGAAAAGATTCACTCACTATTTACCAGGAGCAAAATAGAGCCGACTTAGCGCAAAAAGAAATCGAGGAAATCACGGTCATCGAAAAGTTTTTGCCTGCACAATTAGAGGAAGAAGCGCTCAAAGAAATTGTGGCGCAAATCATTGCAACCGTTGGTGCGAAAGGGCCACAGGATTTGGGAAAAGTGATGGGCGTGGCATCAAAGCAACTAGCTGGTCAAGCAGACGGTAAAGCTATCGCTGCTGCAGTAAAAGCAGCACTTGTTTAAATTTTATAGTTTCACATCACTCAAAAAAAGGAAACGTGGTACTTGATATTATTTGTGCAATTATTTTGATAGGCGCCCTTTTTAAAGGCTATACAAAGGGCTTTATCATTGCTTTATTTTCATTTGCAGCACTTCTAATTGGATTGGCTGCTGCCACTAAACTTTCGGCAGTTGTTGCTGCAAAAATTGGACATGATACTGGGATATCTGCAAGTTGGCTTCCCTTCGTATCGTTTTTACTGATTATGATTGCAGTTACACTTATTGTTCGTTTGGTGGCTGGCATGTTAGAAAAGGCTGCCGAACTCGTGTTGCTTGGATGGGCCAATAAACTAGCGGGCATCCTACTTTTTGGTGCCATTTACATGACTATTTGGAGTGTGGTACTTTTTTATGGCGACAAGCTTCATTTGATTACTGAATCTACCAAAGCCGCCTCTAAAACATACAGTTTCATTGCCCCTTGGGGACCTAAAGTACTAGATACGATTGGCCAGGTGATACCACTATTTAAGGACATGTTTACTAGTTTAGGCAATCATTTTGAAACCCTTAGCAAACAGGTACAATAAGTATATTACAATTCATGGTTATTTAATGCCGTGATTCTTACTAAAATCATTATTTTAGCCTTGTTCTATAAACGTGCACATGAATTACGAAATTAAAGTTCAAGATAAAATCAGTTATATCGAAGAAGGTACCGGAGAGCCTTTGCTTTTATTGCATGGTCTTTTTGGTGCGCTTAGTAACTTTGAACATTTAATTGAACATTTTAGACATCGCAATAAAGTCATCGTTCCAATTTTACCCCTTTTTGATTTAGATATTTTTCATAGTACGGTAAGTGGTCTTGAGAAAGTGGTACAAAAATTTATTGAAGCAAGGGGATATACCGGTATACATTTATTGGGCAATTCGCTCGGTGGACATGTTGGACTTGTGCATGTACTCAGGCATCCAGAAAAAATTAAGTCACTTACCTTAACTGGAAGTAGTGGTCTTTTTGAAAAAGCCATGGGTGATAGTTATCCAAAAAGAGGCGATTACGATTATATCAAAAATAAAACCGAAGAAACTTTTTACGATCCTGCTGTAGCCACAAAAGAGCTGGTAGATGAAGTTTTTGAAATCACTAGAAACAGGTTAAAAGTGATTAAAATATTAGCGCTTGCAAAAAGTGCTATCAGAAGTAATTTAGGTCCTGAATTAAGTCAAATAAAACAACCTACACTTTTAATTTGGGGCAATAACGATATTGTTACACCACCTTATGTTGGTGAAGAATTTCATAAGCTCATACCAAATAGTACCCTTCATTTTGTAGACAAATGTGGACACGCCCCAATGATGGAAGTACCCGCCGAGTTCAACCAAATTTTAGAAGCATTTTTGAATCAGCTTAGCCATGCTAGCAGCACAACTCATTAATACTAGTTTTCCATCTGTTCATTTATTGGATAAAGCATCTTTTGCACTCCGTTTAATGGAAGATTATGATGTACAGCATTTATGTGTTATAACAGATGAAAAATTTGTGGGCATCATAGATAAAAACACTTTATTAGATACCTATGAAACTGCTGTTATTGCTACACTCCAAAACGAATTCATAGTAGCTTCTGTGCACGCCGATGAACATTTTTTAGCTGGCGCCAAGCTATTATCATTACATGAATTAAGTGTCTTGCCTGTTGTTTCAACTGCGGCAGATTTACTGGGGGTTATTACGGCAAAGCAAATGTTAATAGCGCTAACGAGTCATGTTGGGGCTGATACGAAGGGAGGTGTTATTGTTTTAGAAATAGAGCAAAGACAATATTCTTTTGGAGAAATTGTGCGTCTCATTGAAACCAATGATGCGTATGTTACACAGCTTAATACCGCTAATGATCCACAAACAGGTATGTTATTAGTGACCATTCAAATTAATCGTATCGAAGTGTCTACCATTGTAGCAACATTTCAGCGTTATGATTACAGCGTAAAATATTATTTTGGCGAAGAAAATTATCAAAACGAATTGAAAGAAAATTACAATCATTTACTTTCATACCTCAATATGTAGGTGAAAACGCTTTACCATATGCGCCTACTTTTTTTCATCTTCATTTTAAGTACACCTCTTACTGGATTGGCACAACAAAAAATGCCTATTGCGCGTATTGATATTGCTGGCAATTCCAAAACAAAAGATTATATCATTTTAAGGGAACTTTCATTTGTAAAAGGAGATTCAATAAGTGCCCAACAGTTAGGTGCTGGTATTATTCAGGCCAAGCAGCTGTTAATGAATACGCAGCTATTTGTGGATGTCAAAATTGATACACTTAACTATTTAGAACAGTGGCAAATTAGGGTTCAGGTTAAAGAAAGATGGTATCTGTTGCCGCTTCCTTATTTTAGGTTAGTAGACCGAAATTTTAATCAGTGGTGGGTAGATCAAAATAGAAGTTTAGACCGTGTAAATTATGGCGTAAAATTTATTCAAAACAATGTGTCTGGTAGAAATGACAATTTAAATATATGGCTAATAACAGGTTATAATAAACAGTTTTCGGCGCGTTATACCATTCCGTTTATTGATAAAAAACTGACAAAAGGTTTTAGTGTAGGTTTTTTGCATGCCACACAAAAAGAATTGAATATTGCAACCATTAATAACAAGCAGGTGTTTTTAAGACACAACGCCGACGCCCGAAAAATATGGCGGATGGATGCCTCCTATACATATAGGCCTGACCGATTTAAACGTACAACCATTAGGCTCAGTTATTTTAAAGAAACTATTGCCGACACCATTTTAAAGGTCCAAAAAAATTATTATCCAGGTCAAACAAATCGTCAAGCAGCACTTGATATTAGTTACCGTTATCAATACATCAATGTTTCGAATATCACGTATCCAACAGCAGGGCATTACTCCGACTTATTTTTTTTAAAAAGGGTTGCACCAAGGGAGCAATCTATTTTTCAAATCAGTGCTAGACAACTGTATGCAAAAAAAATGACCGATAAAAGCTTTTTATTATTAGATGCATCTGCTGCTTATAAATCACCTGTCGATTCAATATTTTCTAATAGTAGACTGATAGGATACGGCGGCATGCAATTAAGAGGGCTCGAATATTATGTAGTGGATGGAACGGCTGGGATCGTGTCAAGAAATGCTTTTCATTTTAATGTAAAAAACTGGACCCTCACAAATCCAATACCTATAAAAAACCATGAAAAAATACCTATTCGGCTCTATTTAAAAATGTTTGCCGATGCCGGATATGCCTATCATAAATACGCGGGTTCTTCTAACAGCTTGAGTAATACGCTGTTGTACACATATGGTGTAGGTCTAGACCTTGTTAGTGTATATGATTTTGTATTTCGCGTAGAATATAGCCGCAATCAGCTAGGCCGGGAAGGCTTATATTTGCAGGGGGAATTTAATTTTTGATGTTTTTGAATTGAATATACACACATGAAAATTGCAATTTATAGTAGAGGTTTAGATCTGGCAACACCCAGTCCGCTAGCAATACTCCTTGAAGCCTTAGCGCCGCATGATGTTGAAATACATGTGTTCCATCAATTATTATTGCATGCCGATTTACCAGCAGATACCGCTAGTTCACTGATACCTTTTAAAGTTTCTGCTGATTTAGATGCTTCCATTGATTGCATGATTAGTTTAGGGGGTGATGGTACGATGCTTGACGCCGTTACACTGGTAAAAGATTCTGGCATTCCTATATTGGGTATCAATTTTGGTAGACTTGGATTTTTAGCAAGCATTAGTCCGGATGCATTACAAAGTGCTGTAGAAGCTATTGTGAATAGAACATTTGTAGTTGATAAACGTGCACTAATTCATCTCGATTCCAACGAAGGACTTTTTGGCGATACACCATTTGCACTGAATGAGTTTGCGATTCACAAGCGTGACATTTCTCCCATGATTAAAATTCATACCTACATCAATGGAGAATTTTTAAACACTTATTGGGCAGATGGTTTGATTGTTTCTACGCCTACTGGTTCTACGGGTTATAGTTTGAGTTGCAATGGACCTATTTTATTTCCGGATGCAGCAAGTTTTGTTATTACACCTGTTGCACCCCACAATTTAAATGTGCGTCCCATTGTTATACCTGATACCAATGTGGTTTCATTTGAAATTGAAGGAAGAGCAGATCAATTTATTTGTGCCTTAGATGCACGCAAAGAAATAGTTGATAAAACAGTGCAATTAGCCATTAGAAAAGAACAGTTTTGCGTTAATCTTGTCCGATTAAACGAAAATAGTTTCTTGTCTACCCTCAGAACCAAGCTCACTTGGGGTCTTGATAAAAGAAATTAACATTT
>Ga0222712_10002768_pt1 | contig 19690 bp, 26 predicted proteins | sample C33_657DmetaG_FD_165043 | JGI IMG/M metagenome (GOLD analysis project Ga0222712, IMG submission 165043) | Estuarine water microbial communities from San Francisco Bay, California, United States - C33_657D | ecosystem: Environmental > Aquatic > Marine > Unclassified | place: USA: California... | reverse complement strand
TATTCTTCCAAGGTCTAAATTAAATCCGGAAAACTTAAATTGAGGTTTCCATTTTTCGTTTCCTGTGATAGTCACAAAGAAAGCTTTTTCTTTAATCTCTATTGGTTTTTTAGGATCTACCTTAACTGGTTCTGGATTAGTTTCTGCTCCTTTAACAGGTTCTGCCTTTTTAGTATTATTAAAGATTATTCCAGCCTCTATTTCAACTCTTTGGTATTTCTTTAGCTCTTGTTTATTAGCATCGGTCTTGTCCCATTCTTCCCCAGAGGTACCTGTTAAATCTGTTCCAATGGGTTGGGATGCATAAGCAATTGTTGATTTTTTGCCTGTATTGGTTCCTTTAGTTGATTTTTCTATTTTAGTGTCGGCATCAATTAATACACCAAGCTTAGCTAGTTCTTCTTTTAAATATTTAATAGCGGATTCAGCTCTAAGATCGGAAAGCTCAGCAAACGTGTGTTTCTTTTTATCCTCAGGAGAAACCCCGTTTGGAATAGTAGATGAGGACGTTGTAATCTTTAAAGAATTAAGATAAGATTTAGGTTTACCGTCCGGAGGATTTAATTTTGAGATTGTCTCCTTAGAAGGATTGATCACATTATCAGTTAACCACTTTTTAAATTTATCTGAAAGAGTCCAGCTATTAAACTCAAAGAAATCGGAAGTATCTATGTCCTGTGGTATTTCTATTTTGACTGCTGGATATACTATTGGAGGGGTGTTAGAGGAATTAGGATCTTTTGGTTCACCGGAGGCCGCTGGGGTTTCAATATTGTTATAAAGATCAGTAGCGTATATTTTTAGGTTTTTTCCTAGATCCAAAGGGGCATTTCTATCCACCGGTCGGTCTTTGTAGTCTTTAGGTAGCTGATCATGGGTTGCATAGACAATGAACATAGCATATTCCTCTGGAAATTTCTCCTTAAATCCTTCAAGAGCAGATTTGGATTGATCGTCAGCCACAAGCTTTAAAACTCTTCCTTCACATTTTGCAAAACCATCTGTGTTCATCCAGTCTAAAAGACTCATATTTTTAGTTAAACCTTTTGCTAGTGGATATCCATCTTCTTTGTAACGATTAAACGATTTAAGGGATTCAAACCCAACCTTACTTATTCCCGAAGCACCTGCATCGTTTGCTTTGAATCCCCAAATATAATCAGAGCTGTTCTGCTCGTTAATTGGGTTTCCATCGTTCCAGGATTTAAATTCTACTAAATATTTCATTCTCTTTATTGTTTGTTTATATATCACTATTTCTCGGGCATCCACTTGTTAATAGCACTTATATAACCACCCGTCATATGGTCCTTAATTGTTTGTCCTCTGAATAGATCTTTCGTGAAGCTCCAAGCTCTTTGCCAGTCGATCATCCATTTTTTCACATTTCCGTCGCTGTCTATTCTTAATTCAGTATCAACATGATGGTAGCCAATCTTCGGAGATCTAGTTACAACATCATTATTGTGTACTATCCTTAGGGTTTTAATCCCTGCCGAATTATAGTTTTCTTTGAATTTTTTATTTCCAACTCTTGGTGATCCAATGTTGCAACATTTGATATTAGCGTCTGGATATTTGTTCTTGATAGCATATGCTGATAGGGTAGAAACTGCTGCTCCTAAACTATGTCCACAAACTGTTACGTTGATTTCATCAGATTTAATCTTTTTAATTGCAGCATCTAAACTACTAAATGTTACATCTTTCACGCTATTCCAGGAAGATAAAAATCCTATATGAACTTTTTCACCTTCTTTTATAAAAGGAACTTTATCGATAGAAGCATCATTCTGAAAATCCTTCTTGCTTGAACTTCCTCTCCATACAACATAAACTGTATTGTCTTTGATAGCAACAAATCCTTGAGTGTCAGATTTCTTATGTTCTATCCATTTAATAAGTGAAAGCCCTAAATCTTTAAAATTTATATCGGACACTTCTTTATAAACAACGTCTGATAGGGAAACGTTATAAATGATTTCTTCTTTTGTCATAGTGTATTTATTTACTTTTCTTTAATAATTTATCCAAAATTGTTTTAGGGAAATGTTCTATAGTGAATATTAAAACCTTCCTCAACACGGAGTTTTTTACTGTGTGATTTAAAATTTCTTTAATAATTTCTTTAACAGCAAATGATTTAGTGTCAAAATATGTTCCATCAAAATATCTTGGACTTGTTCCCTCACCTTCAGGTGAACCGTGATGGGCGTTTATTGAAGTACGCCAATAGTCAGCGTGATTTTGCCATTCAGGAACTGAAACCAATTCAGGTGAGTTAAACCATAAATTCCACGATAATACATTACCCTTTTGTAGCATATTACCCGTAGCAATGTTAAAAATGTCTAAAAAGTATTGATTAAACTTATCTAATTTGGCATCGTTTGTAGGTATCATTCCTCCTATTTCAACGTCAATATGTCCTGTTGTAAATGATCCTTCTTCGTGTAAAGCATATTCTGGATTTTTAAATCTTGAGGATAAACCTTTTCCGAGTTGAAATATAGGTTCTTTAGGATTTCCTGGTAGATGTGTTCCAACACGAATAGCGTTTTCTTTATTGATAGGGTATTTGTGAGATCCGTATTTCAATAATGGCCATATTGCTTTTAAATGACTACCTTGATGTTCACTTGGTGTTAACCAAATTTTTCCCTCAACCATCATATCTGCAGCAATTTCTTTTGTGGTTTCATTAACCCATCCTCTTTGTCCGGTAACAGTTACTTCCACATTGATGCAAATTTCATCACCAATCCACATACCTTGTTGAGGACAGATTATGGAATAAATTCTACCTTCATTGGTATATCCTATTCTAGAAATATAAGGTGCAAATTGTACATAACAACGCTTTGGATCCTTTTCTCCATTTAGCGTATTCCAACTAAACATTGGCCATTTAACACCCCATTGTCTCTGTAGTAAATCGATATTATCCATATTACCCAACATAGGTAATGAAGATAAATCTGCAGTAGGATATAGCATTTGCTTTTGATCTTTGGATGGAAAACCACCTTGCCAGCCCGTAGGAATTTGTTCTTTTGTCATATTCTATTTTCTATTTTGTTTTAAGAGATCCTCAATATATGTATCTCTTTGTTGTAAAAGATACTGCTCTCTTACCTGCCATCTTTGTCTTTGATCCTCTACCATCTTATCGATGTATTCCTGCTTTGCATCTATTTGTTTTTCTAGTTTTTCTATCTCTGCATTCTTATTGATTGTTTGATAAACTAGTATGCCAACCATTAGAACAATCGTAAAAGATTGTTCTTTTAATTTACCTAAGAATACCTCGGTAAATCCTTTCTTAGCGTCTTCCATGTGTTTGACTTATTTCCTTAGTTTTCAAAAAAAAAGATTTATGCCTGAGACTTTTCCCAGGTCTCGAATAGTGATATGAGGATTTATCTACTACTCGTTTGACAAATTACACTTGCTTACGAACCATTTAGCGTCAACTGGAATATTCTCATCCTTGAATTGCTTTAGCATGTTCTGAGCAATCTCTAATCGATTTTGCTCATCCTTTACCTGAATAAGAATATTGATAACGCCGTCTACCATTTCCTGCTGATTGTAATCAAGCCATTCGTTCAAAAAGTTCTTTAATTTGATGACGTGCATACCTTATATATGCTATACCTACCTAGGAAACCTAGAGCTTAGAACCTTTGCGTATGGATCCAAGTCGTATAGGGATTGCTCCTTGAATGAACTCCCGGAGCGGATGAAGACTGTTTTTGTTAATAAACCATTTCCTAGAATATTCCAGGGTGATACACCAGCATCAGTGTAGGTGATGTCCTTTTTTCCATCACCGTTAAGATCCATATAAATTACGGAGGATTTCCAATCGCCTCCCCTAGGATATGCTTTATTGACACTGTATTCAAACGTGGATCTATCAAGGGTGAAAGATCCGTTTTTCTGTTGAACGTAAAGAACCAAATTCCATGACTTATAGGCTTCGGTGTTCATTGTTACAATGTCATTAAGGCCATCGCCGGTAAAATCATCGACTATAAAATCAATGTTACCCACGCCGTAAAGATTATTTGAATAATAAGGAAGATTGATTGCATCATTAAATCTACCATTTCCTTTGGTTAACATGATCCTACTTTGAGTTGTAGCATCCTCGACAGATCCTAAGATTAAATCATTATTACCATCTCTATTAACATCCCCTATATGAGCGGTATAGACGAATCCTGCGCCGGACGGAACTGCTTCGCCAAATCCATTATCGCTGGGGTAATTCTTTTGATCTGAGGAGAAGTGTGCATATTTTGTTGAGGTGAAATAAGGATATGATTTAGTTCCCCAGAAAATATAGGAATGTGAATTAGCAACAATTAATAGATCCGGAATTCCGTCGCTGTTTAAATCCCCAACGTCTCCTCCTTCATGGGTGAATCTGTTTGCTAGAGATGCTGGTTCAAGAACTAATGAAGTTAAATCGTATCCACCCTTTCCGTCACTCAGACATAGAGTCACTGGTTCGTTTTTACCGTTTCCCGCGCAATCATCCCCGTGTCCAAAAATAACAATATCAACATATGCATCGCCATTCAGGTAAAGAGAAACTGTTTTTGTTGGACCACCAATGTTTCGTGTTTTATCTTTGATTAAATTCTTTTCATCATATGCTAATGTCTTTGGATTCCAAATTAAAAAAGCAAGATCAGAACCAGACCCATTGCACATTGTTCCCGCATTAAAAACGTCGATGTATCCGTCTAAATTGAAATCACCAGCGCTCAAAGCCTGTGTGGTTGATGCATAAGCATAAACACCATCTTTTAGGGGTTGTGTGCCTCTTTGAAAGATACCAACGATTAGATCTAACGGAACACCGGTGTTTTCCCAGTATGCTTGCCCTTCCGAAGTTGCATTAGAAGAAACTTTGTATCCAGAGGTAACATCACCCGTAATAATGGCTTGCTGTGGCTGTGGCTGGATGTCTTCCTTGGTGCAAGAGACCAATAGAATTAGAAGAAACGGAGCGATCTTTTTCATGATGTAAATGTACAGGAATTACACCAAAATATAAAATGTTTCAAGAAAAAGTTTCGATTCTTTCCCAAATGTCTTGAGGTGGTTTATTATGAACCATGGTATAAATCAGAGGGATCATCCAATCCTCAACAAGATCGAATGTGCATTTAAAATCGTCGATATTCTTTCCGTATCCTAGAGCATGATTTGCATAGTGCATGTTTCTTTGGACCATAGAGTTACCCACAGTGTACATTGCATGATGAAAAACATTTTTGTGTGCATTTACCTTGCCCATTCTCACAGAAAGCTTATGAGCCTCCTCGTCAGAAACCGTTTGAACATAATGAGAACCTACTCTCTGTCCCGCAGTCAGTGCATGATACCAGTCTTGAAGGTTATGTCTGAAATAATACGTTTCACACACCTCCCAGGATAGAATATTAAAAGCTTGAAGCCAGATTGGATCTTTGCTGTAGTAAGGCTGTTCTGATGGATCCTCGATCGGTCTGTACATAGTACAAATATAAGAAAGAATGTCGGATTTTAAAAACGCTCTTTTGGAAGTGCTATGTAATCATAGACCCCTATTTTAGTATATGAATATCCAAATTCATCTAAAATAGAAAACACATTCTCTGGTTTATATCCATAGATACAAAGTTGTCCGTCTTCAACCTCTATGAATATGACTGGCCTATTTTTATCAATGGTGTTTCTTGCACCTCTCAAAACACTGACCTCATAACCTTGAACGTCTATCTTTATTAATGATACATTTTCAAACTCATACGAGTCCAGCGACCTCACTTCGACCTCATTGGATCCATTATGAACCCAAGCGTTTAGATGTGAGTTTCCTATATTGATTGGGCCTTCGTTGGTATAATCCGGATTTTCCATTAGCATCTTATGGGATTCTGCTGAATCGTCTAATGCTATATTGTATGTAGTGATATTTGTGTATCCGTTAATAACTACATTTCCACATAACTGATAATAAATTATCTTCTGTGGTTCGAAAGAATGGACATGTCCAGCTAGATCCGCAAACTCTAATGTATGAAATCCAAAATTCCCACCAACGTCAATTACGTTGGTTCCTGATAAATCCACTCCAATCTCTTGAAGATGCTTATACATAAAATCCTCGTAGATCCAACCATTTCTTGCGCTGGTTGTTACACCCTGGTCGTTCTTAAAAAGAATATATTTTTTGCGAGACTCTACGTACTCTATAGGTAGTTTTTTCATAGTAATATTTTTTGATCCGACCTGCCACAATAGATCGAGATTCTATTTTCTTTTATATCATTTTTTGCTGGAATGAATTCTTTATAATTTGTTCTTATAACATCTGCCATTTTTTCCGCAATCATTTTATACCCAATATGATTAGGATGTCCGCAGTGAGCTGAAACCCTACCGGGGTGATCTGTACAATAAAATTTCCCACAATCTGAACAGACTGGTTTTATCTCTCCGATATGATTGTGTATAAAAAAACTAGAATTTTTAAAATGCGGAAGAATGTTATTTATATTTTCGGAATAGAAAAAAGTCCCAGTCAAAAAATTACATTTTTCTTTGCAGATCATAGATAGAGTTCTAATTAGAAAAACAGTCTCCATAGCAGTGTCATCTTCCATGTCTTTAAAAAATTCAACATAAGCTTTATTAAGATTGTTTAATCTGCGATTTTCTCCATAGTCTGCAGCGGGACTCATATTAAACACCTCCTTGTTGTAATAGAGACTGTACCTATACGGATGGGTGAACATCCAAATGACCGTCACATCATAGTCATCAAAAAGATTTAGGTCGTGGGTTTTTTCTATAAAGAGTTTCATTGATCCTGAATTGGAGGATCCTCCGAGACCAAGATTTAAAAGAACATCGTAACCTAGAATGTTTTGAAGAATTGGTGGCCATCCATTATTATGGAACTCAGTGATAGATGCATGATAAAGATCGCTGGTTATAGGTCTATAATAATCTCTTGGTAATCCGACAGCTTCGTAGTTATAGCATCCAGTTCCTTCAGTGAAACTATCTCCCATGGTAATCAGCATACTCTTCTTTTCGGTGAATTCCATAGTGTATATATATAGAACAAATAATCACACGTCCATGGGAACAGCAGCTAAAAAGCCAAGAGCAATGAGATCTAAAAGATCTGGCAGAAAGAAGCAAGAGATTTTCAAAGCAAATCAAGCTATTCTGAAAAAGTTGATGAAAGAAGCAACTGCCTAACACTAAAAAGTCTAGATTCTCTCTAGACTTTTTTATTCCCAAATTTTGTCTTCTTTGTAGATGTATAAATGCTGTGGAATCTGTTTGAGATCCTTCTCATAAACATGTTCGTTCCTTGCATAATATCTTGAATGTGAACCCGTCTTAGATTTGCGATCATAAAATACTCTGCAATCCCCGATCCAAACTAGTAACCTGCCGTAACCCATTAAATCTTTGGCCTTTCCATTTTGACTTTGAATCTGACAATTCTCAAGAACGATCATACCTTCGGGTTCAATCTCCCAGTTGACGAATGTCATATCATCAAGATGACCTAAATCCCTAAAGTTGTGTAATCCCATACCCAAATATAAATCATGAGATCATAAAATAAAAATGTTTGTTATCTAAGATCGTCCAAAGCGTTTTTAACATCCGCCTGGGTTTTTATAGGATCTTGCTCAGTAGAGGATTTTACCTTGTCTGATCCAACAAGAGCATTCGCCAGAGCTTGCTGCATGAACTTGGATCCTGCATCTTCTGGTGCTTTACCAAGAACACTACCAACTGTTGCATCGTCCGGATAAACATCATCGCCAGTTAAAGGAGAAAGTCTTGAAGCCTCGCCAGTTAGTGCTTTAGATATGTCTGTTTCAAATTCCGGGGTTCTACTATTTTTAAAGTAATCAATAAACCCAACTAGATTGGTACCGTCTATTTTTCTTTTGTTGATACCAACTCTATCTCCTTCACCGCTAAGCTGATCGTTGGTGTTACCTTCCATAGAAGTGAATGATCTGTCTTTCTCATCAACTGCAACAACAATACCAGTGTGACCCAGTCCTTTACCTGGACGGGTCATAATGAAAATCTGGCCAGGACGGATCAAGCTTGGATTAGATTTTATTTGGTCTACAGGGATCTTAGCATCCGCTGGTGCTTGGTCCCAGTGATTCAAACATCCACCGGTTTTAACTGTGGTGTTTGTTTTGCCCATTCTTTTACACATCTCATCGAAGATATAATAAACGAAAGCCATACACCAAGGAAGACCCGACGAAAGACCGACAGATTGTAAATATTTAGTGACCTCTGGACCTTTATTACTTCCTTTAGGTTCTTCTTTTGCATCTCTGTGAGATGCAAGAACACCTGCAAAGGTTTCACCATCCTTGGATGGATCGTTAAGTGGTATTTGCTGTGCCTCTTGTATAAACGAGGTAAAATTTTTAATTCTTTTCATTATTGCTATTATTATTTGACTCTTTGAGCATATTTATCAAGCGAAGCTTGGTCTGGCCAAAGTTTAGCTTGAGCCGCCAACGATGTTGATGTATTAGGAGGTGTACCTTCTAGATTTAAGGCTTTACCGATAAAGGTCCAATCAACATTGGTTGGCTTGTTCGAAATAAAGTTCCAGTCTTGTGGGAAACTTCTAATAATATACCAGTGAACAATCATCCATGCCCACTTCCACTCTTGAGTTCCCTCTTTAAAGGGTACTTCAACGGAGTAGGAGTCTGCAACTCTTGCTATGTGACGTTCCCCTTTACTTCTAACTGTTTTAACCTCCTGACCCCCGTTCGGTTTAAACAGAAATTTAAATTCAGGTAGATTAATTACATTTGACTTGATTGCCCCGATATTAATTCCATCGTTCATAGTCAGCATAGCTCCGGGCATCTTTTTAATTTCGTCTAGGGTTTTACCAAGGACTGCACCAGGTGCAACACTATAATTATAAAAAATGCTTTTATTAAAATCATTATCAGTTGCTCCGGGGGTGCGTGAACTTTTAGTTAGTGCACTTTTAATACCAGCTTCAACCGTTTCATCTGGTTTTATTAAAGTGTCTGTGGTTCCTATTTCTCCCAACACAGAAAGACGAACCTCTAGATATTGTTCCTTTGTGTATTTTTCTTGGCCAGCTAAGGCTTTGATTTCCTCGGCAGTTGCACCAGCTGGAGGATTCCATTCTGATGCAGGTTGGTTGTAAACGGTTTCTTTGAATTCTGGCTTTTGCGTGATGATCCCTTTTGAAACAAGTCCATCTAACCAGGTGTTCATAAAGGTCTTAATAGTGGAGATTCTTTTCTTACTTAGTTCCCCTGCTGCAAGTTTTGCTTTTGGAACCACCTCCCTATCATAATTGGGAACAGCAGATTCACTACCAAATAATTCAATTTGAATCACCTGGCCCTTGGTGTCTTTTAGAAATTTTTCAATGTCAGCAAGTGAAGGAGTTAAGATTTGATCCAGATTGGCCTTAGCTGCACTATGAAATCCTGTTGGAAAATTAACTCTCTTGGTGAGATTCTTATTGATTGACTTTTGGGATTGTTCAAATAACCAGCCTTTAAAATTTTTGACCATCATTAACCTTTTGGTCTTATATATCGCACCGCTAGAATGATTTTAAAGCTGCTCGACACTGATAATATCATCACCTTGTTTGATGCTATCCAGTACATCTAATCCTTCAACCACTCTGCCAAAACAAGTGTGGTTATGATCTAGATGCTGTGTGCCCTGACGATTGAAGCAAATGAAGAATTGGGATCCACCGGTGTTACGTCCAGCATGTGCCATACTTAACACTCCACGATCATGGACTTGCATTTGTCCACCAGTCTCGCAAGGAATGGTATAACCCGGTCCACCGTCTCCTCTTTTGTTGGGACAACCACCTTGAGCCATGAATCCAGGAATCACCCGATGGAAATTTAGTCCATTATAGAATCCCTGATTGGTTAATTTTAAAAAATTGGCCACAGTGCCTGGTGTTGCTTGATCGTAAAGATCGGCGATCATGTCTCCCTTAGAAGTTGAAATTTTAACTTGACTCATATAGTTATTGTTTATTTGTTTTTAGTAGCCCACATAATGCATCCAGTAATAAAGGATGATTGTTAGAATCACCAGGGTTATTAATCTCTTACGTGGATTGTTGTTCTCTTGATTGTCCATGTGATTATTTATCCTCGTCAAATGTGATCTTGACGGCATCACGTTCTATTTTGGAAAGTCTCTCACAAAGCTCGTCCATGCGATCTTCTTGTTCTCCAATCATGGAGAAAAGCTTAAATATAAGAACTACGACGAAAATGCCCATTGCTGTAAACATAGGTACTTGTTTCTCTCTTATAGCAGGGAGGTGGAAAGAGAATTCGGGATTATTCCAGGATTTGCTTGCGAATGCGGTTGGCCAATTCTCTCTGGGAGCCAAAGGCTGCGCGTTCCCAAGGGCGATCCGAATAGGGTAGACCTAGAACATCATAACGTTGACCCATCCATAACACTATCGTGTCATCACCCACAATCAAATCCTTGGAGTGATATTGCTCTAAATGAATTAACTCATGGGCCATCACCTCAATGGCACGCTCGTGTCCTAGATTGGGATTCACGCAGATGGTATAGCCATCCATCCACTCGGCCACGTAGGCTTCTAGTTCCATGCCTTCGGATGCTTCGAATTTGTTGCGGATGCGATCACTCATGGGTTGGATCAGCACCTTCACCCCCATTAGATCCAATTCGTTCATGCCCACATGAACCACTGTGTCCAGGTAATTCAACTCGGTGGTGTTGATAAGATCATTTGCTTCGACCAGATCGATTTGTTTGTAATGCGTGACAGGCTGAGGGGTTTGAATCACCCACCAGATAAGTGCTCCCAGTAGAAGCAATGCGGCAAGAACAAATAGGATCTTTTTCATATCTCTATATATTCAATTCGCAGGAAAGGGCTGGGGCGGAACATCCAGTCCACTGGAAAGCGCGACCATTTTATTTTATCAAAGTAAACTTCTCTTCTTGACTGGCTGAGGCATAGGTGTGCCATTCTGGAGTCTACGGGCTGGATGGATCATATCCAGCCAGAGAGGATCTGAGATGTCTAGAAACTGACAGATCTTAGTGACATCATCACCTGAGCCATAAATGCCTTCATAGGTGGTTTGAATGGAGGGTGTAGGGGATGTCACCGCCTGATAGAGAATGGAACTATGAATGCCCATGAGATCCTTGACCCTCTTGGAGATCTCGGTCTCCCTGGCAGCGATCCAAAGGTCATTCATCGGATAGATCACATGACTCTCTCCCACCTCTAACTGTCTCACCAGACTGATGGCTGCTGCTCGGTGATCTTCTCTCAGATGAAAGATCACTCGGTCAAACGAACAAACGAAGTCTTTCACATTCAGGCCAATCGAGACAAGATGAGAGATATCCTCCTTGACAACAACACGGGGAAAGGTCAAAGCATTATAGTGAGTGCGGGTGTGCTTGGGATTAAGAAAGGGTTCATGAAAGGATTCATGATCTAACTCCCTAGCTATCCAAGCTAACAGAGAGAATCCACCTGAACGGGGATGAGTGAGAATGAGAACACGCATATGGTTATATATCAACCAGTAAACCAAAAGGGGCTGGGGGCCGAACCTCCAGTCCACTGGAAAGCGCGCCCATAGAAATAGACGGGTATAATCACAGAAACCGCCTCATATGCACACAAAAAAGATCTGACCGGTTAGGATCAGATCTCTTTCATTATAAGAAGATTAGATTATTGTCGTGGAGGAAAGAGTCCTTGTGTGGCAATAATGAAGTAGACACCTAGATAAGGAGGTTGCGTGCTAAGAGGCTGAGAGGCACCTGGACCAAACAAAGGCGTCTTAACTCCCACACCCGTAGTGGACTGAGACACACTAAGAGAGCCGGTCACAGCATAAGGCATGTTAGCCGGGGAGATCGCGACAGAAGATACTCCTCCCTTGTCTCCTTGTCTGATATCAGGAACCCCAGGAGCTCCTTGTGAGGGATGGATAGGTAAACGACCACGGAGATCTGGGACAGCGAATGTGTTCATGCCGTCTCCGCCATACGTGTTACCTAATAAGGCATAGAGAGCTTGGTTCTCCCTGACAGGTAGAAGCTGACCATTACATGCTGCCCAGCCTTGGGGCACATAGTTAAAGCCTACCATACGGATCTCTCCTAGATAAGGATCTTGGGCTTTGACTGAGAAAGCCGAGAGAGTGACAAATAGAATTAGAAAGAACTTTTTCATTGAATCTGAGTTATATTCCCTATTATAGCGAAGAAGGAGGGAAATGATTCAGAAACACGCGGTTAGGAACATCGGGTCAGATCTCTCCTATAAGCTTATATGCCTACAATCACATTCAATATCCAGAACTTACCCAAGTGGTTCCAAGACGATGAGGTGTTTCGAAAGAACTACATCAAGGGGATAGACCAAGATCTAGAGAGCTTCCTTGGGAGTGCCTATAAGACTTCCTTTGTCTTCTATGATCAGGATAGCGACTCTCTGACATACTCGGTTGAAGTGCCAGAGGATAAAGAGAAAGAGTTTCTTGAGTTCCTGCCTCTAATAGGGGGAGAGATCATTTAATTATAATAGATCGAAAAGAATAGCACCGCTCATCATGTCTTGGAGGTGCTTAGGAACAGGGGAGAAGGTAAGCTCTATATAGGTGTTCTCATCTCCGTACTCTTTCTGATAGAGGTGATTCAGATCATTAGATACCTCAGGGTCTCTTAATTGTCTGAGAGTATAAGGACCAAGACCGAATCTGGTCCTGATGGAGTCTTCTAGATGCATAATCCATTGGACTGTTTCATTATTATCCATACCTGCAGTGTCAAGGATCTCATAGCCGTCTAGGGGATTATGCAAGGGAATTAAGACTTTAGGACCTTTAACGATTTCCCCATGATCAGCATAGGTGATCCGCAGGATAGCCCATTTCTTAGGAACCACGGGCTCCTCAGATTCGGATAATTGACGAAAGGTCTTAATGTGTAACAATGTATCTTAAAATTAATTCTTAAATCCGATAACGCTGGGAATAAGACCGGTTGCTTGCTCAAATGCTGAGAGTGCTTCTGCAGATCCAACCAGGGTGTAACCATACTCATCTGACTGCTCGATTGAAAGACCATAGTCTTCAATGTTTTGAGGAAGGTTGTCTCCTATGTAATCAGCAAAGCATAAACGAGGTGTTTCTTGTGTTTCAGTCCATGCTTCAAATAGTTTAACGTGTTTCATCTTATAATGTGATTTGTTTATATATTCAAAATACATTTTTATCCGAATGGATAGGCCATCAATAACGCGTACGCGCATTGGTAGAAGCTTACTACGTGCGCGGGTCCGTATCTAAATTATAATAACGCGTCGTACTAAAATTATAATATGTCGTCATGAATATGACACCTCTCCTATGAGCGTACGCGCATAGTTAGGACTTAGTCCTCTGCAAAAGAAAAACGGGAAAGAAGAAGGGACCCCCACGGGAAACCCTAGCTCTATATTTTAAAGTATCATCTCAAGAAGCATATCTATTAAAATGTAAGAATATGAGCATATACGGCCCCCCTCAAAAAGCCCCCTTTTACCCCCCTATTTTAGGGGCCTTTTAGGGCCGGTGACCCCCTAGGATCCCCATCCCCTTTCTATAGCCCCCATTTTAGGGGGATCTCCCGGGGGGTTTAGAAAGCATAGCTAACTCTCTAACTTCTCTCGAAAACAGATGAGGGCGCCCCAACTGATGAATTCTCCAAACTCCCTCCAAACCAGATGAGGGCACCTCCTCTTGGAGAAACCAAGAAAACCTCTTTTTCCAAATGAGGGCGCCCCAACTCGAAAAACCAAAGAAACCCACTTTTTCCCAAATCCGAGGGTGAGGGCGCCCAAACCCCATAATCCAAAGAAAATGGCTTTTCCCACATTATCAGAATGAGGGCACCTCCTTTCATAGACATAGTTCTATGCCTCTTAGAGAAGGCACCCCCACCGCTGTTACCAATCTAGCGTGAAAATAGCCCTTGGGAAACCCTGGGCCACAAAAAAATCTCTCCTTTCGGAGAGATTCTCATCATTATTAACTATGAACACACTAAATCAACAAATCTAATTGTTTTGAAAGTGATGCATGTAGCCTTTAAGCATATCTATGCTGCTACGTAGCATCCTGATCCTGGAGATCGTTCGATGTCTTTCTTCCTGTGAGAAGAAAACCATCTCTTCTAGCTTTCTTCTCTCTCTTCTGAGAGATGATTCCAAATCTTCCAAGGAAGGATTGGCTTTGAAAAGCTGTTGGGGTTTTGTTTGAGTTATCATAGGGCAAATGTACGATATTTATCTCACAGGTAAAACTGTATCTGGAGTTTTCTTATCGCGTTTAACTGGACGGGGATGGCAATTGATTTTCCCACATGAGCACGTGGAACTCTTCTTCTCCTCTGTCTTCTTGAACATGATGGTGTAGCCATGACGACAGGCCGCACAAATCACATACTTATCTACGAGTCCTTTCATAGTATCTTTTTTCGATTCTGCTTTCTGCTATTAATAACAGAAGCATGCTAAGTGTTAGCACACCTAACACGGTTAAGGCAACTCCAGTCCAAAACATATGAGCAATGGAAACTGTGAATACTCCAAAGGCTGTGACATACATGCCAGCGATGAAGATGGGTAGGGCAAGGATTAATTTTTTCATTCTTCTATATGGATTTTTTGATTGAACCAAGCTAATCCGGCCACTGATCCAACGAGGACAAAGAAGCCGAAGTCTGCTATGCCTGAATCTTCTGCTGAGAGAAAGACAAGCATGAGCGAGATGATGAGAGTGAAGAAGCAGAACAGAGCCAGGACGTATTGTCCCAGGGTGATCTTAGTCTTGGAGTTCGCGTTGTTTGGCATAAAGGACTTTTGCATAATGTTCCCAATTAATAGATGAAGTGTCATAACCTTCCTGTTCCATCTTGCATCTTCGAATGTTAACCAGATGTTCAAAGTTCATAGGAGTGTTCTGACTGATTGTGAATAGAATGTTTTTAAACTGTATCATAGTAGTGGTTGTTTGATGAGGTAAATGTAATAACAATCCCCCGTAATAAAAAATGCGAAAGTAGCAAATGTGCTACATCGAAGTAGCAGTCTCGGTGAGGGCGCCGACTTCGATGGAGCATCGGATGTATCCACGGGAGGGGGCGCACTCATTTGGAAAAAGGGTGTTTCAAGGGTTTCTTCGGTTAGGGCGCCTTCACCTCGTATCCCTAGCGGTCGCTGAGTTTCCTCCCTAGAAAAACCTCCGGCCACAAAAAACCCCAGGCCTGAGCCTAGGGTTTCCTCCTTGGGGGAAAGGAGATTAAAATCTATTCTTGGGATTCAATCCCTGGGGTTTAACAAATCTTTGAAAAAGGCTTTTGATTCCAATTGAGATTAGATAAACGATTCCTCCATAAAAGAAAGCCACGCATATCATCCAAAAGGAAAATACCGCTGCTTGAACACCTTCTAGGTTTGAATAAACTTCTTTGACTTGATTTAGCATTTCTTGTAGCATGTTCTAAATGTTTAATTGTTAATGATGAGGTAAAAGTAAAGATAATCCCCGAGAATAAAAAATGTTTCGGAAAAGTGTTTCTGAGCTTATTAACAAAGTTTCGAACATCGCTGGGATGATCCGGGCGAGGGCGCCGACTCCAAGACAGCATGCAGTCATGTTTGGTTTTGATTTGTGTTCTTTTTGCGTATCCGTGAGGGCTCCCCGAAAAAGTTTTAAAAAATATTTTTTTAATTTTTATTTTTCAATTTTTGTTTGTAAATTTTTGTTTGTAAATTTTTTTTTATCGTGAAAAATTATGAAACAATAAAAACCTAACTCATTCATTATCAATGAGTTACGATTTCATGGGTTCCTTAAAACCTCACGTATTACAGTGTGAGGGCACCCACATCTCAAAAAACATAGAGAGAATTTTTCGAAATTTGGATTCGAAAAGAATGGGGGCGCACTCTTTTCTCGTTGTAGTCTTTCTACAATCTGGTTTTCAACCGTGTTCTTTTTGCGTGGCCCAGATTTAACCCAGAGGTAAACCCAGATATAACCAGGATGACCCAGGTGAGGGCGCCCAAACCTTGTAATCCAAAGCAAGCAAAAAACCTGTGGTGAAACCTCCGCACACAAAAATCCCAGACCTGAACCAGATCTGGGATTATCAAAAACAACCTAATGAACCCTCTACCTATAAAATCTTAATTCCTAATTCCTTTAACCCTTTGGATATCTCTGGTGTTAATTTCTTTCTTCCATCGATTGTGAAAATAAATGTGGGTCCTTGTAAGGATGTGATGTAATCCATATAGACAAATCCATTGTCTTGTAGGATATTCTTGCCTTTTTCTATCCTCTCGGTCCTGGCCGGGGAGAATAATTCTTGTACTTGGTCTTGTGTCATAGCTTGGTTTATTGATTATGAGGTAAATGTACGAACAATCCCCTGAAATAAAAAATGCGAATCCCCCTTGAAAACCAATTGATTAAGTGGCGATCCTCGGTGAGGGCGCCCTAACCCAGATCGACTGTTAACAGGCTTTAGAAGGTGTTAATCCGCTGACGGGAGAAAACACCCTTCGCGAGCGCGGGGTCCCCGGCCAGGGGCCACACAAAAAAGGCCTAGATAAAATATCTAAGCCTTTCGGAAAACCCTTATGATCAAATTATATCTTCTCCCAACCGATTGCTTGTTTACCTAGGGTGTAGAACTTACAATCTGTGATGTGCTCTGGTTCAAATTCCATTGGCCAGTTTGCCCAACCCATTCCTTGGGCATGTGGGTCAATCGTGACTAAAGGTTCTTTGTCTTTGGTTGTGTAAGGCAATCCGTTAATGCAGGCATCTAACTCTAACATTCTGCGGGCTTCTTCACTTAGGTGGTTGAAGACCTGATGGTGTCTGATAGCCCGACAGGTTATCTCTTTACCTCCTCCATCAATCCTTTCCTTGTACTGACAAATGTGACAATGCATTATTCAAATTTTTTAGTGACCGATAACCAAATCGCTTGGCCGAGAAATAAACCTCCCCCTGCTGCTAAGAGACAGCAGAATGCTATTTCAGCCCAGATGGATTGGAATGGCATGATCTGATATCCATAGAATATGAAAAAGGTGGCTAGAACAAAGCAGGATAAGCCTGCGCAAAAAAATTTAAGTGTGGGTTTCATGTCGTGTGGGTTTTGATACAAGGTAAAAGTAATCAATCCGGGCGAAACAAAAAAATGTCCCCGAAAAGATAAGGCATGAAACCACGATGATCCGGGTGAGGGCGCCCAAACACATAATCCAAGGGTTTTCCAATCTGCTCCCCAATTTTGGATGAGGGCGCCCGCAGAATCGGATGTATCGGTTTCCACACATCACATCTATAGGTTTCAACCGTGTTCTTTTTGCGTATCCCCTTTTTGATGCATCATGCACTGCAGAGCGAGGGCGCCGACTCCTCTCTTCTCCTAGCGGTTTGGAAGAGTGTGGTGAAACCTCCGCGCACAAAAAAACCTGAGGAATACTCAGGTTTCTTATTTGGGGGAAAGGGAAGTATTTAACCTTCCCAGTTTTTTACATGCTCTATTATCTCTTCTTCCTCATCCGTTAAGAATCTCTCTTGTACGTAAGTGAAGATTGCATCCCTTAATGCTTCTTCTTGAATCTCCGGCGAGATTTTTAACTTATCAAGTTTGGAACGAATTTCATCCGGAATGTAGAATTCCACAGGAACTAATAAGGTTGTTCTTTTGCTCATATGTTATAGTATTAATGTGAGGTAAATGTATAGATTTTCCGCGAGAAAAAGAAATGTTTAAACCCGAAAATCAAACCGTTCGATTCTAGGAGTGAGGGCGCCCAAACTTCTTTTCGCTAGCGTTTTGGAATTTGCTTGGGAAACCACCGCACACAAAAAAGGCCAGAGGAAAATCCCTAGGCCTTTTTGAATTTATTATTAACCGGTATCTTAAAATGCTCTGGCTAGTTCCGTCCAGGTGTTAGCCTGATGGATTGGTCCGTTCCAAAGATTCATTTGACCATACACTTCAGCCAAGCCGGTGTGTCCGCACTTGGGTGTAACAGTGAATACGTTATCTCCTGTCTCCAAAGAGGCAATACGGAAATCATCGTATAATGGTCCATTAAATGGACAGTTGTTCTTGAACCAAACATAGTGTCTGTCTAGGTCAATTCCTTTGGCCTTAGCGAACTTAATGACCTTAGGCATTAACTTCATTGCTTTGGCTTCCAATGCGTGGTCTGAACAGAACCAATCATAGAATCCGTAGCAGTGGGCGTAATCGCCAATGATTTTGCGTTCCAATTCGAATGCATCGATTTGTTCTCTGAGAGTAACTTGAAAATTTGCCATGTGTTTTATAGATTTAATGTAAGGCAAATATAGGAATAATCCCCGGAAAGAAAAAATGTAACGTCCTAGTTTTGAAAACTGGGACGGTCTGTGTTAAGGAATCGAGGGCGCCCCAACTTGTTTTCACCCTGCGATGGGTTTTCTATTTGGATGCTTTCTTACTCGGATGGTCCGGGTGAATCCACCGCACACAAAAAACCCAGACCGAAGTCTGGGTCAAACCTTAATAACAATGGGGGAAGTTATTTTCGGTTTAGTTATTTATTCTATCACGGCTGATAAGCCTGCATCGAGTAATGCTTCTTTAAAAGGTTTTAGAACCTCTTTAGAACCGCTTTTAACATCGCATTTACCTTTGGTATGTATAATCAATGCACATTGTTCTGCTTGCTCGCTACTGTGCTTTAAATACTTACAGAGGCATTGTATAACCCAATCAAATGTGTTATGGTCATCGTTGTAAACAACTAATTTGGAGTTGAGAATATCTTCAACTGATACGTCCGATAATTCAATGGTGTCAAAATCTGTGTGTGTCATAAGTCTCTTTATTTATACTCCAAATATAAGAAAGTTTCGCGGAAGATTAAAATGTTTTCCTCGTACGCGTGCGGGGTCCCAGCCAGGAGCCCCTAGATGCTAACGAAGCAGGGTTCGGCTTTAACCGGTTGTTTTTGTTTGGTGTCTATGTCTAGATGCAAACAAATGAATGCCCAATCCATTGCTGGTATCTGAGGTAGTTCACCTAAGTGATTAAACCATGTTTCTCTGGAAGGATTAGGTCCAAGTTTCCCTATAATGAATAGAGATGTTTTTTGTGAGAGACATTTCTCTCTCGGTGAGACCGCCGCAACTCCCATTGGAAGTTTATAGAAGTCCTTTTGTTTGCCGGTGTTAACCCAAGCTGGAATTTTGAGTAGGTTACAAACATGGTAGATGTGCTTCGATGTTGTACGTGAATACTTACCGAACACTTCTAACTTGTCAGGGTGAATATCGGCCACGTGTGTTGTATAAGAGATAACCTTGTTGCCGTTAAGAAACAGATTGGGTGATAGCTGATACCAAATACCTTCCATGACTAAAAGTTTAAATTGTGAACAAAAGGTTTTGGTGTAATCATCCATTCGCAATTGGACAGTGAATAATCGAGTACATCTTCGATATACTCTTCGGTGTCCATGCTCTCTGGTTTGTTGTCTAAGACTAAT
>Ga0222712_10002766_pt1 | contig 19691 bp, 15 predicted proteins | sample C33_657DmetaG_FD_165043 | JGI IMG/M metagenome (GOLD analysis project Ga0222712, IMG submission 165043) | Estuarine water microbial communities from San Francisco Bay, California, United States - C33_657D | ecosystem: Environmental > Aquatic > Marine > Unclassified | place: USA: California... | reverse complement strand
GCGAGCGCGAGCGCGCGCGCGGACGACCCCATCGAACGCTTCGGCGACGGCTCACTCGACGCCGAGGACGAGAGCGCGCGCGTGTGGAACGAGGCGAGGGCGAACGCGCGCGAGGGCGCGAAAGCGGCGAAGCGCGCGACGGCGATTGTCACGGAAACGGAAACGGAGGCGAGAGCGAGAGGACGAACGAGCGACGCGAACGGGAGAGCGAGACGCGCGCCGGCGAGGCGCGCGTCCTACGTCACCGGTATCTACATCGGTGCCGTGGGATGTAGTTTGTTAGTCGCCCCGCGAGCGACGTTCGGGGTGTTATTCTCTGCGAACGATGTGTCGACGCCGATGATTCGCGTCTTTGGCGTCTTGTGCGCGGCGTTCGCGACGTACTACATCGGCGTCGCCTACGGCGACAGTCGAGGATTTGGCGCCGAAGCCTTCTACTGGAGTACCGTCATCGGTCGAATGTTCGTCGCGAGCGCGCTGGCGTGCGTCGCCGTCACGAGCGACCGCTCGCTCGGATTACTCGCGTTGGCGCTCATCAATTTTTTAGGCGCGAGCGCGATGTTCCTCGCCTTGCTTCCGCGTTAAAACGCGCGCTGAGACGCGCGCGCGGCGTCACGTCGCGCTCCATTCTTTCATCATACCTCTGTATCATACCTCTCGCCTTTGTCTCGCCCTCGTCTCGCCGCGCTCGCGCCGCGCTCGCGCGCGCCCGTCGCCCCGTGGACATCCATTCCTGATCCTCGAATCACGACTCACCCCTACCCTCTCCATCACCCAACGCACGTAGCGTTCCCCTGCGTCATTCGTCGCCCAACGCGCGCGATCGCCATGCGGTGCGTCACGCGCGTCTCTCGCGCCCTCGGCCTCGAAGCGATGGGAGTGTTTTGTCCCCTGTCCTTCGCCTCGTCCGTCGTCGCATTCGTCATTCGATCGCGTCATTCGAACGCACGTGATCGATCGAACGAACGATCGATCGATCGACGGTCGCCGCGCGTCGCATCGACTGACGCCCTTTCGTGCGGTGACGTAGGGAAATCGTGCACATCCAAGCCGGGCAGTGCGGGAATCAAATCGGAGCGAAATTCTGGGAGGTACGTCGCGCGCTCAACGGCACGTCATGCGCGCGCATCGAGCGCATCGAGCGCAACGACGCATCTGGGCGGATCCGCGAACGAATTCGAATTCGCGAGCTGACATCGATCGATCGATCGTTCGTTTCGACCGCAGGTGATTTGCGACGAACACGGTATCGGAGGCGATGGTTCCTACATCGGGGATTCTGATTTACAGCTCGAACGCGTGAACGTGTACTACAACGAAGCGAGCGGAGGTAGGTGGATGATGGGAAACGATGGGCGACGTGATGGTGTAACGGCTCTCACCGATGCGACTGGGCGATCGACGGGCGACGGGCGAAGGGAAGGAAAGGGACGATATCGGCGCGATGTGCGCTGACGACGGATAGGAATGAGAGTGATATGGTGTGAGACGTTTGAATCGCGCGCGAAACGTGATCGATTGGGGGTAGAGGGAGGATGAGAGGACTGACGGAGGGCGCGCTCGCGCGCGTCGCGCGCAGGTCGGTACGTCCCGCGAGCGGTGCTCATGGATCTGGAACCGGGGACGATGGATTCGGTGCGCTCGGGACCGTTTGGGCAAATTTTCCGACCGGATAACTTTATTTTCGGGCAAACCGGTGCGGGTAACAACTGGGCCAAAGGGCATTACACCGAAGGCGCCGAGTTGATCGACTCCGTGATGGATGTCGTGCGCAAAGAGGCGGAGTCGTGCGATTGCTTGCAAGGCTTTCAAGTGTGCCACTCCCTCGGCGGCGGCACTGGCTCCGGTATGGGAACGCTTTTGATTTCCAAGATTCGCGAAGAATACCCCGATCGTATGATGCTCACGTTCTCCGTCGTGCCTTCTCCGAAGGTTTCCGACACCGTCGTCGAGCCATACAACGCCACGTTGTCTGTGCACCAACTCGTCGAAAACGCGGACGAATGCGTGGTGCTCGACAACGAAGCGCTTTATGATATTTGCTTCCGCACCTTGAAGCTGACCAACCCCACGTTCGGTGACTTGAACCACCTGATTTCGGCCGTTATGTCCGGCATCACGTGCTGCCTGCGCTTCCCCGGTCAGTTGAACGCCGATTTGCGAAAGCTCGCGGTGAACTTGGTGCCGTTCCCGCGCTTGCACTTCTTCATGGTTGGCTTCGCGCCCTTGACGTCCCGTGGCGCTCAACAGTATCGCGCTCTCTCCGTGCCGGAAATTACCGCGCAAATGTGGGACGCGAAGAACATGATGTGCGCCGCTGATCCACGTCACGGCCGCTACCTCACCGCTTCCGCGTTGTATCGCGGTCGCATGTCCACCAAGGAAGTCGACGAACAACTTTTGAACGTGCAAAATAAGAACTCGTCCTACTTCGTGGAATGGATTCCGAACAACGTCAAGTCATCCGTGTGCGACATCCCGCCCAAGGGTCTCAAGATGTCCGCCACTTTCGTCGGCAACACAACGGCTATTCAAGAAATGTTCAAACGCATATCCGAAGCGTTTACGTCCATGTTCCGACGCAAGGCTTTCTTGCACTGGTACACGGGAGAGGGCATGGATGAGATGGAATTCACCGAAGCCGAGAGCAACATGAACGATCTTATCAGTGAGTATCAACAATATGAATCGGCGACTATTGACGACGATGGTGATTATGATGAAGAGGAAGACGGAGCGTATTAGTCGGCTCTCTAGAGCCTCGCGTTCGCCGTGCGCGCTTCAACGTCGCCGCCGCCGCCCGCTTTCCCACATTCGTAGACCACCTACGGCTAGCGTAAGTGAAGATGCCATTATCGAGCACGTGTAAAGATGAACTAACTAAGCAATTTACGCTGTCATCTCGCGCCTTTTCTCCTCCTCGCGCTCTCCCTCGCGAATCCGAGGTTTTCCCTGGTCTCTAGGTCACCAAAAAAAAGTCCTTCACTTTTCGTCGCTCGATTCGACGCGCGTCACGTAAACGCCTCCTTCGCACGCTCGAACGCCGTTGGTTTCTTCATCGCGATGTCTCACTCCTCGTTCGCCGTCGCGAGATCTGCCGCCGCGCTCGCGCAGCGCGCGCGCGTCCCCGCCGACGCTTTTCGCCGCTCGCGTCGCGGCTCATCAAGTCCATGCGTTCGCACGAAATCTTCCAAGGCGCGCGAAGTCGCGGTGCAAGCGAGCGCACAAGGACCGGTGTGCGTGGTCACGGGCGCGAGCCGCGGGATCGGGGCGGCGATCGCACTGAAACTTGGGGCGGAGGGCGCGCGCGTGGTGGTGAACTACGCGTCGAGCGAAGGACCGGCGAAGGAAGTGTGCGACAAAATCAAAGCAGCTGGAGGCGACGCGATCGCGGTGAAAGCGAACGTAGCGATTCCAGCGGAAGTCGACGCGCTGTTCGCGGCGACGATGGAAGCGTTCGGGGAGGTGAATGTTTTGGTGAATAATGCAGGCATCACGCGAGACGGGCTGATGATGCGCATGAAACTGTCGCAGTGGCAAGAAGTGATGGATTTGAACCTGACGGGCGTGTTCTTATGCACGCAAGCGGCGACAAAGCTGATGGGGAAAAAGAAACCGGTGAAGGGGCGAATTATCAATATCACCTCCGTCGTCGGCGTCACTGGCAACGCCGGACAAGCGAATTACTCGGCGGCCAAGGCGGGCGTCATCGGGTTGACGAAAACCGTCGCTCGTGAGTACGCCGGGCGTAACATTCAATGCAACGCCATCGCGCCGGGTTTTATCGCGTCTGATATGACCGCTGTGCTCGGAGAAGAGTTGGAGAAGAAGATTTTGACCACCATCCCCGCCGGTCGCTATGGCCAACCAGAGGAAATCGCCGGTTTGGTCAAATTTTTGGCGTTGGACGACGCGAGCGCGTACATCACCGGTCAGACAATTTGTATTGACGGTGGTATGGTCATGCTCTAATTCATCTAGCGGCGTGAAGCGGAAAAGAACGTTCAAGTCGCGGGAAATCCGTTTAAGACGGGCAAACTTCTGGCCACCGTCCTCACCTTCGCCCAAGGCGCGATGAAGGGCGAATTCAGTGCGCTCGTCACCCACGCGTTTGTATGACTCTCAATCGAAGTAAATTAACGCGCGTTGAATGTGATTGAACACGAAATATTTTTTTTACAACTTCGCGCTTTGAGCGAGAGCCCGCTCACGCGTCGACAACCTTCACGCGCGGACCTCGATGATACGGATTCGCGCGCTTCCAGTAATTGCCCACGTACACGGTTTCGGGCGCCACGATCGGTGGTTCGGGCTCAGGAATGCGCTGCACCTCCAGAAGCTTGCGTCTGGCGTCGTCGCGCTCGTCGACGACGACGCTCGCTTCGCGAGTCTTCGGTTCCTCTCGCGTCGCGGGCGCTATGTTCACCGGCTCGGGCGCGAGTTTGGGCGCCGGTGCGGGCAAAGACTCTCGAACTACTTCGGGTTCTTTCTCTTCCACGACTTCAACCGCGGTTTCCACAACTTCAACCGCGGTTTCCACGACTTCAACCGCGGTTTCGGGAATCGCGACGAAAGGTTGCGCGACGAACTCGGGTTCAACCGTAAATTCCTCCGCAACCGGCGTCGCCACCGCATCCTTCGTTTGGAGCGACGCATCGCGACCTGCACCAAAACGGGAGAAAAATCCTCCCAGTAGTCGTCTTCGATTATTCGTTTCATCCGCGCGCTCGTCTTCGGACTCGTCATCGTCGTCATCCGCCGCCGCCGCGGCGACGTCGTTTCGAACGAGCGCCGCGTCGCCGTCGACGCCGTCGACGCCCTCCGCCGCCTCCACCGCGTCGACGTCTCGTTCGGCATCATCGACGACATCGGCGTCACGACCGACGTCGAATGCGTGCTCCACGTCGTCATCGTCGTCGTCGACATCCGCGTCGTCCTCGTCCTCGTCCACGTCCTCGTCCTCGACGACGACGACGCCCGCCGCGCCCTCATCCGCGCCGTCGTCCGCGCCGTCGTCAACGTGCGCGACTTCTCCCTCGCCTTCAGCCTTCATCCAACTCTCGTCGTCGACGTCTCGAGAAACATCCTCTCGCCCGTCGTCGTTCACATCCCCCGCTCGTCGAAGCGAAACCTCGCTCTCGCTTCGAAGCTCATTCGCGCGCTCGTCTCGCGCGTCGCGCTCGAACCACCACTCTTTGTCCTCGTCCTCGTCCAATCCGTCCTCTTCGCCATCGAAGTCGTCGTCGAATTTCCACTTCATTATCTCGTCGTCGTCGTCGAGCGCGCGCCAAACGGTGGAAGTTGAGCTGAGCTCGCGCGCGCGCGCCTCCGCGTTCGCGCTCGCGTCCTCGTCATCCAGCCACGACTCAGACGCTCGAGCGCTCGCGACGAGCGTTCGAGCGAGGAGGCATAGCGTGAGACACGCGATGACGCGCGATGACGACGCGCGATGTCGCGGCATCACCCGAGCGAGGCTCTGACGGATGCTAAATGCGAGCTCAGCTCAGCGCAGCTCAGCTCAGCTCAGCTCAGGTTTTTTTGACCGCAACGATCGATGCGCGCCGAGACGACGTCCTCTGGCGAGGCGTCGAGCGCGTTCGTGGAATCATTCGTCGTCATCATTCGCGCGTTCGTTCGTCCTCCGATGTCAACGCGCGTCGTCATCAATCGCGAATGATGATTCATCCATCGCGAATGATGATTGATTCCTGAGCTCGAATCGCCATCACTTCCCGACGCCATCGCCTTCGATCGCGCTCGCGTGGCGTCGAACGCGAATTCCCCAATCGCGATGTCAATAGATGCGTCGATATCAATCGCCGGTGTTCACTCGTCGACGTCGTTCGCGCACGACTGGGCGATGGCGAGGTAGGCGTCGCTCGAGCCCGCGCGCGCGCTCGCGCGCGAACGCGAGACTGACCGAGAAACGCGCGTTCATTTGGACGAAATCAGCGATGAGACGCGCGAGACGATGGCGATGACGTTCGACTACGCGACGGAGTTTCGCGACATCGCGCGAATGGATGCGTGCGGGAGGAGTGAACGCGAAGTCGAGGCGCGCGCGGAGGCGTGCGAGACGCTCGCGCGACGCGCGCCGACGTTGGAGAGCCTGGAACGCGCCATCGCGAGTGACGACCGAGATTTCGCATGGGCGTTTGCGTCATCGAATGCATCGATTCGTAAGATGGCGTGCGTGGTCGTGAAAGAGGTGGTGAAGAAAGGACGAGACGAGGCGAGCGCGAAGGCGCGCTTCGAGGCGCGGCGAGCGGCGTTGACGCGGATAGCGCGTGGAGATACCACGACGATCGCGAATGCGGCGATCGAAGCGCTGATCGCGATGTGCGAGCGCGACTCCACGGTCGTCGACGGCGTGCTCGAGGGCGTGGTGAGAGAGTTGATGAGGGACGGGACGACGACGGCGCGCGCTCGCGGGGCGGCGCTCGCGGCGGCGGTGAGCGGCGCGAACGAGGAGAGCGCATTGGCGGTCGTGCGATCGGGCGCGCTCGAGGGATTGGTACGGGAGATCGAGAATCATAAGGAGGACGGTCTCGGGTCGTTAGTGGCGTTAGAGATTGTGGCGGATGTGGCGGAGACGTCGACGGCGGCGGCGAGCGGGCTGAAAGCGCTCGGCGTCGGGGACGCGTTAGCGCGCATTGCGAATGATCCGGACACCGATTCAGCCGTACGTGCGCAGACATTGAAGGTGAGTGGTCGCGTCGCCGGGACGTCGAGCTCGGCGGACGATGCCCTGGTGCAAAAGATGCGCGACATGTTAGTGGACATGTTTGAAATGGGCGAGCGCGACATTCGAGCGAGCGTTTTTGACGCCTTGGGAGCGATGTGTGCGAAATCTAAGCCACTGGCGAGCGACATCGTACCTAGCGTGGCAAAAGTCGTCGACAGCATCGCCTACAGCGCGTTCAAGGGCTCTGGAGAGTTACAATTATTCGCGTTGTACGCTCTGGGGAGCATTTGCGGCGCCGAGCGCGGAGGCGACGCCTTGTTGAGCGCCGCCGCCGAAGGCGTCATCAAGAGCGCGTGCTTCAGCGCGTGCGAGGGTCAAATTGCGATGGAAGATCGCGTGCACTCCGTTGTCGCGATCAAGGCGACGCACTTTGATGAGTTGCGTTGCCAAATGTTCCGCCTTCTTTCGGCGCTCTGCAAGCGCGATTGGTGCGCCGAAGCCGTCGCCAATCACGCCGCACTGCGCCAAGATTTGTGCCACGAATTCGAACGCAACTCTTACGCGCGAGATTTTCGCGCCGCCGCGCTCAAATCTCTCGCTGCGGCGAACATATCAAACACATTAGCCCGCGACGAGTTCGCGCTCGCCGCCGCTGGTCGCCTCATCTCTCGCGCCGCCACCGTCGCCATCCCCGTCGTCGCCACCGCCCATCGCTCGTAGTCCATTAATCTATCCATTCATTCATGTCTCATGCATCTTCTCTCGTCCGCGTCTACCCTTCGCTCACTATTTAACATCCCGCCGCTCGCTCGCTCGCTCGCCGCTCCAACCCTCGACGCGCGCTGACTACTAATCCCGCATTTTCCAGCGCACCATGCCCACCTATCGCGGCGAAGTCAAACCCGAGCTCGATGACGATAATCCGTGCGTCCTTCTCCTTCGTCCCGTCGCGTTCGCCCTCGATCGCTCGTTCGTTCGCATCTATTGAACGCCTCCGCTGACCAAAGACCCGCGGCGTCTCGCGCGCAGAGTGGTGGAAACGATCGCGGTGTACTTTAATCACCTCACGCGCGATGCGCGCGATCGAGAGATGACGCTTTTACAGGTACGCGTGATTCGCGCGCGATCGCGAGCGCGATAGACGCGCAAAGCTGGGAGAGTGGGAACGCGCGACTGGACTGACGCAAACGCGAACGCGAACGCGACGGCTGCAGTACCCGTTACGACCACCCAAAAGGCCGTATAATATCGAGGAAGTGGGATCAGTGAGGTATAAATCAGCGCTAGGGAAGTTGGAGATGACGATACCGGTGCGCGGACGGGAGAGGAACAGAGATGAACTCGCGCCAGAGCACGCGCAGATTTCTTCTCTGTTGTTGACGAGCTCGAGCGCGAAGACGGATGAGCACGGAGGAGGAGTGGTCGTGGGCACGATGCATAAAGGTTCTTTGTACTTGACACCTGTGGATTCCGTGTACCAAATGCGACCGAGTTTAGAGCATTTAGATGCGGCGGATAGCTTGAATAAACCGAACGACGCGGCGCGCGAGGAGCGAGAACTACAAGAGGAGGAGGAGCGCATGTTGCCACTTCAAGTGCAAGTCAGACGACGAGAGACGGCGCGACAGACGGAGATTCGTTTACACTCACACGCTTATTTGCGTCAACGAGATTCAGAAGAACCGTGGGTGAACTTGCGACCTGTCATGCCCGGAGACTACGACGCGCTCGAGTTGAGGGCGACGATGACAAAGTCGCACGGCGAGGCGTGCGGGAAGGCGGTGACGGCGAGAGATTACCTTGATGTCATGTGCCCAGTGAGCGGAAATAAGCGTTTGGAGGTTGGCGCGGATGATGCGGTGACGCTCGGTGACGGCAGTGGGTTGAGTAAGTCGCAACTAGCGTCGTTGCCGTTAGAGCGTCGCATTCGAGCGTTGTTCGCCAAGGGTCAAAAATCGTGCATGAGATTTAGCAGAATCCGTCAATTCGTCACCGAACCTGTCGATATCCAGCAGTTAATTCGAGTTATCCAGGATAGCGCACACTTAGTTCAAGGTTTATGGGTCGCCAAATCTACGTTGCGGTGTGATGGGGACGTGACTTGGGAAAACATGCGCGACTCGGCGCTGTTTCAATTCGCCCGCACGCGCAACGTCAAACCCGAACAGGTTTCGCCTTGCACGAAGCGCAACGGACAAAGCGACCCGGCTCTGATAAAAATGCGTCGCGATGTCCTCGCAGAGTTTTCAGCCCCGCGGGGTTACGGCAGTACCACCGATGGATGGGAATTTAACGATCACACCGACGAGTCATTTCTTGCGGAATTCCCCGACGTCGCCGAGCGCGAGATGGAATGCTGGCTCGCCCTGGCGCCTTCACTCGACGTCACGCTTCAAGGAACGGAACTGGTGACCCCCGCAACGCCTCCTCACGTGTCGCAAATCCGTCTCACCACCGTTCGAAAGCTGGTGCTCTCGAAGTTCGAAGAAAACACGCACTTGAGCTTGGCGCATATTCGAGCCTTTTTGTTAACGCAAGCGCCCGACATCGCGGCGTGCGCGTACTTTCGTCAAGCAGAGCTACTCGGGATGTTCAATGGCGAATTAGCGTGCATCGAAGGCATCTGCGTCGTGGTATCCGTCGGCGATCCCGCCATCGATCCACTTCGTTTGAGGATTTTGGGCTTATTGTACCGGCAAAACGGAGTCGTCAAGCGCGCCGACATTCTCGACGCGCACGCCGCCGCGAGCGACATCGTCCCGAGCCAACACACTTACACCAAAGTCCTGAGCGATTTGTGCACGTCCAAAGGAGCCATTTGGACGATCAAACGCGCGGAACCGCTCAAGTTTTAGATATCACATCGTCACAATACAAATAGAAGCGCTAGAATATTACGCCAACGCGCCGCCGCCTCGCCCGCGCCTCCACGCCCGCCCATTTTCTTCCTTCCCGCCCCTACTTCGTCCCTCCCTGAGCATCTTGCATTCTGATCTTCAGCGTGCGCTCTTTTTTCGTGAGTATGAAATCATCCCACACTTTATCCAATCCCTTTGCCTTGCTCTTCATTCGCGCCCTAAACGCCGCCACAATCTCTGGTTGCTTCCTCAACGCCTCCTCGATTTTGAGCTCTCGCGACGGTTTCTCGCGATCGAACTTATGCCCTTTATTTGCCCTATTCACCGTCTTCTCCACCCCTCTCGGCTTATCGTGCGTCCACGCCAGCCCGTTCGCGATCGCCGCCTTGCGCAGCTCCGCGACGACGCGCCCGCTGAACTCGGGCGCGCGCCACCTCGTCGTCCCTTCCACCTTTGTCGCCCTCGATGCGTGTGGCATCTTCATCAGCGATCGTTTCACTTTCTCCAACGTCGCGAACATCGCGTCGCGAGATGAAGCGCTTTGTCTCCATGGAAATTCATCATCACTCGCGATTCGTCACTTCGCGCCTCCGCGCGCGGCATCCAGCGCACCATCTCGCGTCTTCCCTCGCTTCTTCGCCTTCGCCTCGGTCGCGTCATTCACCGTCATTCGACATGGACCCACGGTCGCGCCCGGCGGTGGTGATCGATAACGGCACCGGGTACACGAAGATGGGATTCGCCAAGAACGTGGCGCCGAGCGTGGTGATCCCGACGTGCGTCGCCTCGAACGCCCCGACGACGGCGCGAAAAAGCGACGCGAATGCGATGGAGGATTTAGATTACGCGATCGGTGACGACGCTTTGGCGCAAGCGCTGACGCGCGAAGTGATTTGGCCGATAAAGCACGGCGTGGTGGAGAATTGGGAAGCGATGGAGAAGTTTTGGCAAGCGTCGCTCGCTTCGGAGCTGAGGTGCGACCCGGAGGAGCATTATTTTTTGCTCAGTGAACCGCCGTTGAACCCACCGGAGAATAGGGAGTACACGGCGGAGGTGATGTTTGAGACGTTTAACGTACCGGGGTTGTGCATTTCGGTGCAAGCGGTGCTCGCGCTGGCGGCGTCCATTGCGAGCGCGAAACGCAACGAGTACGCGTCGGCGCTGACGGGCACGGTGATTGATATAGGCGATGGTGTCACGCACGTCGTCCCGGTGAGCGATGGGTACGTTTTGGGGAGCTCGATTAAAAGCGTCCCGCTCGCTGGACGCGACTTGACGACGTTTGTGCAGTATTTGATGCGAGAACGAGGCGAACGCGTGCCTCCGGAACACGCCATGGACGTAGCGCGGCGCGCCAAGGAAGAATACGGGTATGTGTGTAAAGATTTAGCGAAAGAGTTCGTGCTGCACGAACGGATGCCAAACGAATACGTGGTGCAAATGCACGGCGTGCGCGGCAAGACGGGCGAGACGTGGACCGCAGACATCGGGTACGAGCGCTTTCTCGCGCCCGAGGTATTTTTCCAACCCGAAATTTATTCGTCGGATTACATCACTCCTCTGCCCGAATTAGTGCATCAGGCGATTGCATCGGCACCAATCGATACTCGACGCAATTTATATGGAAACATCGTGCTCTCGGGTGGAAGCACTATGTTCAAAGGATTTGGCAAGCGCATCAAGAGAGACGTCAAGCGACTCGTTGACAGTCGCAACGCGGCGAGCGCGAAGGGCAGCACATTAGCCTCCAAGGAAGTCGAAGTCGAAGTAGTCACGCATCACATGCAGCGCGCGGCGGTGTGGTTTGGCGGAAGCGTTCTCGCATCGACGCCTGGATTTCACGCCAGTTGTCACACCAAGGCTGATTACGAAGAACACGGCGCTTCGATTGTGCGCACTAATCCCGTGTTCCGCGGTATATGATGTTCAAGTGCCCAGCCTATGTATGTCTGTACAGTAATATTATGAGAAATCTAAACATTTCCGTTGTACGTCGACAGCGCTGGTGACTCGCGCGATGCGCGGTCAGCGCGAGACGCGCGTTCACACACGAAGAGAACACCGAACGCGAACGCCGCCCGCGGCATTTGACGCGACGTCGCAACGACGATGTTAAGTGGAGTCGCGACACGAGAAACGACGCGCGCGAGTGACGATGGGAAGGACACGACGAGTGAGGACGAGTTGTAATGTATTAGCGCGGAGGTGGGACCTAAGACTACGGAACGAGAGACGGCGCCGAACGTCAGCCGCGTCGTTCGGGGAACCGAACGAGCGCGCGCGCGCGATCGGCGTCGCGCATTTCGCGCTCAAGGCGTTGGAGATGAAGCTTGCGATCTTCGGCGTCGTCGACGCGCGAACGCTTGGACCGCTTCTTGTCTTTTTTGGATTTTTTCGTCGAGCGTTCGTCGGCGCTCTCGGACGACTGGCGTTTCGAAGGCGCCGCTAACGCCTTCGCGCGAGCGGAAGACGATGAAGAAAGCTTTCTCAACTTGTTTTCATCCTCCTTCTCTCGACGAACGCGCGCGGGCAACGATTCATACGACGTCCCGGTCCCGGCGCCGTCCCGAAGCGCGTTGGCGTACCACGGCGCGCTCTCGCGTCCCGCGACGTCGCGTCCACCGAATCGCAAACCCTCATCTTCACCCGCATGCGACTCATCATTCGGCCTCACTTTCGACGACGCGTTCATACCGCGCGCGAAATCGCGCGCCGCCGCCGCTTCCTCCTCGGCGAACAAGTTGACGTGTCGCGAACCGCCGTCGTCGTCGCGCTTCGACGCCGTCGCGCGCAACGCCCGCAATCGCCCGTCTCGCTCATCCTCCAACGCACTCGCACGCTCTTCCGCCAATCGCGCGGCGTGCGCGAGCTCGTCCCGTCGCACGCGATCTCGCTGTTTCGTTCCGTATACGTTCCAGCTCTTGTGCGGGAGAATGTTCAACCCGCCGTGACCGCCCATCGACAGAGACTCGACGACCTCCTTTGTGCGCGATCGCGCGCGCGTCAACGCACGCGTCACTCGCGCTTTCCTTTTTCTCGCAAAAACGCCCAGTCGCGTTAAAAAAACTTTGCGAGTTCGCCCGCGCGCGCCGCGCTCTGCCGTTCGCCCTTCGTTCGTCGCGCGACGCCTCGGCCCGCGCTCCGCCTCGAATGCATCTCTGAAACCCTTCGTTCGCGTGTGCACGCGGAATGCCAAACACGAATGAAATGCGCGCGATCACGACGCCCAATCTTTCGCTCTTTCACTCGCGCGAGCGCGTTCGCCTGCATCGCTCGTTCGTCCTCCCCTGGCCTTTCGCTCGGTCTCCTCCTTCGCGCGCTGTCGCCCGATCGCGCTCGCTTTAAACGCCTCCGCGCGTTGTTCCGCCATCGCTCGCGCGTTCATTCGCGCATTTGCATTCGCTTCTTCATCATCGTATTCACCCCCATCGCCGTCGACCGATACGTTCTGCGACGCGCGCGACCAGAGACGCTCGAAACACGCGCAACACGAGCGACGCGACGCGCGAGCGTCGCGTTCGCTCTCCACGTCACGCGCGCGATGACTTTCGATGTCGTGACGTCCACTATCGTTCGCGACGATCGACGTCGACGCTGAGTCGCTCGAACGCGCGTTCGCGCTCGCGCGCGCGTCGCTCGACTCCAATCGCGCGGCTGGCGAGAGCAACGCCTCGTCGTCCCGCGCGATTGGAGTCGTTACCACCGTCATCGCGCGCTCGCTCGGTGATGACGAAAAGTGACGCGATTGGACGTCGAATAAACCGCGACGTCTTTCGCGCGAAAGACGTCGCGCACTGACGGCACGCGAGCGCGAGCGCGTGGGCGTCGCGCGCGCGCGCGTCGCGAGAAACCGAGCGTAGTGTCGGGATAACTCATCGCGCGACGCTTCGACGCGAAGACGCGAGGACGCGCGCGATTGCAGGCGAAAGCGTCGGGCGTTTCGCGCGCGATCGCACGCGATCGCGTGAGGGGGGAAACGAACAGAGAGGCCAGGGAGAGGCGAGCGGAGCGAGCTCGAACGCGCGTTCGCGCGCCGAGAAAGGGCGAACGCGAACGAGACAAGATGATCGGCGCGATCTCGTGTCGACACGCGCAAGGGACGAAAGGGGATCATCATTACGTCATCGACGCCAGGTTCGAGCGATCGAGCGCGAATGCGGTGGAGTCACAACAGAACAAAGGGTCGAGGACGAAGGAGGGCGCGCGCGCGAACGCGCTCGAGCGCGAGCGAGGAACGAACGGGCAATCGAACAGAGAGGGCGTGAACAAGGTTCCAAACGCACGATTAGGGGCGGTGAGATGCGATATAAGAGGCGCGCGAGATGACGATGCGAAAATGCGAGCGATTGGAGTGGCGAGGGCGTGCGAGATGACGCCGGCGTTCGCCAGGGCGTGCGCGAGAGCGGCGAGAAGAGGGGCGAGGAAGACAATGGATGGGAAGATCACCACGCGGGCGTGCGTGGCGAAGCGAAGGAATGATCGCGTTGGGGCGGAGTATTGGGTCGTCGTCGCGTGCGCGTCGAGCGCGGAGGAGGAGGAGGAGGAGGAGGAGGAGGAGGAGGGAGAGGAAACGCGGTTTCGGACGATGGCGTTTCGAGTGGAAAACGGCGCGGATGATGAAGCGAAACGACGAGCGACGGCGTTTACCGCGAGCGCGGCGTTTGATGCGTGGGCAAATGGCGCGGAGTGCGTGCGCGGTCCGAAGGATCCGGGTTTAGGCGGGTCGTTCGAGCGAGCGAAGAAGCACGCCTACTCGTATAGCGGCATCATGGGCGATGACGTCATCGACTGCGCGTGCGGGGACAATGAAGAATACGGTTTTATGGTCGCGTGCGAGACGTGTGGAGCCTGGGAGCACGGGATGTGCTGCCAGATTCATTCCGAAAAAGAAATTCCCAAGGCTTACAAGTGTTCGTCGTGCGTGAGGCGCGCCGAGAAGGCGTTCGTCTTGCTCGAGTATTCCTCCACCGAGGATAAGAGTAACTCACAACTGCGAACGGCACCGACGCCAGTGCGTCCGCCGGAGACGGATGAAATCGAAAGCGATAGCTTCGGTACGATCGACGGCGTCGCATCTTTGCTCGAAGAAGAAAGGATCGTGGTGTGTTGCATCTGCGGCTGCGAAGCCTGCGACGGCGACTACGGCGCCATGGTTCGCGCGTGCTCGTGCGACAATGGTGGAGCAATCGCGCACGGAAATTGCATGAAAAATTGGGTTCAGACTTCGGACAAAGAAACCGTCGAATTGGGCGGTCGATCTCGCTCGGCGGCACGAACGGCGGAGTCGGTTGTGAAGTGCAAGGCTTGCGGAGACGCGGGCGGCAAAGCCTCTGGCATCGTCGATTCATCTCGCGTTGAAGAAATCTTGAAATCTTTCATCAAGATCGCTGAAGACACTTCGACGAAGTACGAAGCTGAGGCGAAGGCATACCGTTCGAATCCCAAATCGAGCCGGAAGGGTGGGAACGCGGAGCGGAAACCACGAAAAGAACAGCCAAAAGAGGTCAAGAGCGAAACGAAAATAAAAGTTGAAAAGAAGCGCGCTAGCTCGTCGGCTGATGAACAGTCGGACATGACGAATACGCCATCGGAGAAACCAAAGAAGAAGAAAACTGAAAAGTTTGCGAATACACCGGTTTCGATGCTTCCGCTGAAAACGAGACGCTTGAAGGCTTGGGACTCGGAGCAAAAAAAGTCGAGCTCGTAGCCAGAAAGGTCTGGCGAGTATTCAACAACTAGAAGAAGTTATTTGCAATAATATATTTCTACACTGTATAGCGATTCTTCATTCCTGCCAGCGACACAGACGGATTCTAACCTTAAAGCTATTCGTTCCATTCAAGAGCGCCATGGTCACGCAATAACTTGCCTATATATGCCCTTGCTCCGCTACTCGACCATTCATCGTGCCAGATATAGTAAGGAACGACAACAACTTTCCAACCTCGAGCGGCGAGTGCTCGGTTTCGGAGTACAGTTTTCTGCGTCGGAACTGAGGTCAAGTTTGTGTAATAATGAGAAGGACCATCACATTCGATGGCAACTTTCTTGTCGAGAATACAAATGTCCATGCTGTATACTTCATCTTCAGTGGTGTGTTCCATGACGGTTTCCACGCCTAAGCCTTTGATCGTGAGCGCCACTTGCTGCTGGAACGTACTCACGCGAGTTTCCGTAGTTTGCGTCAGCCACGCTTTTCGGGCGTCTTCGTTAACCCAGTCGGGGTAGACGACATCAACCTTTGAGCGATCAGGATCAAAGTCTTTTTGCATCAACATCGCATGAAAGATCATTTTTAAGCCTTCGGGTGCAAACTCTTTGGCGTCTCGACGAAAGAGCTGGCGAACGGCAGCCTTGTACAAGAGTGACTCGAACGCGCCGACAGCTGCGATGGCCCACGTAAGGTTCGAGAGGTCTTGACTATTTCCGTCGCTCAGTCGGAACGTAGAGGGCGTCACGGCGTTAAACATCGTCTTCAATCCACCATCTTTAGACCCTCCAAAGTAAGCGAGCCCGATGGACGAGTTAGCAAGCGCCTGCGTCGTGTACTCATCCTTTCGTTCGAGCAAGCAGCGCTCGAGCGCGCTCAACGTACTGTCGCCTGGATGATGCCCAAGCTGCGCGTAAGACCACGCAGCATTCGACAACTCTTGCGACTTGAACGTATCGGCATTTTTCGAGACCCAAGACGCTAAGCCATCGAGGAGCTCTACGCCCGGATTGACACCCAACGACGCGTACGTCCACAACGCGTTGGACACCGCTTGCGTGCTGAATTGACCTTCCGTCGCATTTTCCGCGCGTGTCAACGACACTTCATTCTTCGGCAGTGTTGCCAACATCGCCGGCGCGAGGGTCTGCGCCAACTTCACCGCCCTCGGGTGCTTGAGCGTGGCGTAAGCCCACAACGTATTCGTCAACGCTTGCGGGTAAAATCCCTCCACCTTCTTCTCCATCTCATCCGCGGCTTTCCCGAGTAAATCCCCTCGAGGTCGATAACCCAGCACCGCGCACGACCACACCATATTGCTCAAGTTCTGTACCGCGAACGTCTCGAGCAATCGATGGGAGATCGCTTCCAATTCCTCCACTCGTTTGTCCTGAACCGCTCGCCACGTCCGCGGAAGCCTCCCCATTCGAAACATTTTCGCCAACCGATGCCAAGCCGTGGCGCAATTCACCATATTATACTCGTGTCCTCGCGATCGAATATGTTCCAATATCCCCTCCCCGTTCTCATTCGTTGTGATCTCTCGGTTCACCTCGATGCTTAACGCATTCTTCATCGCCGCTTGCGTCGGCCACACCGCCGCCTTTGACTTCCCACTTCCCTCTCTCGCCTCCGTCCTCGCATTTACCTCGTTCGCGCGCTCCCAATCACTTATCTTATGCATCACTCTCCTTATCTCTATGTCTCTTCTATACCTCGGGGTATATCCTCGACGTTCGCGCGCCTCGCTCGTTCGCGCGCTCGCGCCCGCCTCCGCCACCGTCGTCTCGTCCAACACCACCACCTTGCGCTCGTCATCTTTCGCGTACGATCGCGATGTGATCCACGCCGTGAGTTTAAACTTTCCGTCGAGCGCGCGAGCGATGCGCCTCGGGACGTTCATATCGCCCCGACCGAAACCAAAAGCGTCACTGTGACGCTCGCATCGCCATGGCGATCGATTTCGTCCCGGGAGATGTCATCTTAGGGAAAGTGCGCGGGGCATCGGCGCAGCCGTGTAAAGTGCGTGTCGAGTGCGATGGCGAAATGAGACGAGGGAAATGAACGGCGCGCGTTTTGCGCGCGCGCGATGATGGACTGACGGGAAAGCGCGCGCCTCGCCTCGACGCGCTAGGTCCTCGACGACGACGACGCGGCGGATGTGTTAAAACCGCGAAAGAAACACGTACGAGTGCTTTGGTTCGGGGCAAACGAGAAAGAAAAGTACGGGTACGTCGCACACGGCGATTGCGCGACGTACGACGCGAAGGCGTTCGAGTTGTCGTTGGAAAAAGTGAAGCGCGGGAGAGAGCAATTGGAGCGAGCGAAACGCGAAGCGGAGGCGTACGAGACGACTCGAAGAGGAGAAACGAACGCGAGTGAAGCGTCAGCGGATGGCGTGAAGGCGAGAGAGAGGGAGGAACAAAAAGAACGCGACGATGCGGAGGCGGCGGCGTTGGAAGTATTGATGGGAGGAGCGCCGTTGGAGGCGCCGAAAGGGAAAGGCGCGAAGAGGGGAGGGCGCCGCAAAAAGGCGCAGGTTCATGACGATGATGGTGACGATGGAGAACTCGCGGAGGAGGAAACTGCGCATGGGCAGGATGAAGGGGAGGAGTACGCGCCGGATGAAGACGATGACGACGAGAAACCAAAGACGAGGGTGGCGAAAAAGCGCAAGCTGTCCAAGAAGTCTGACGATGTTGAGGAGGAGAAAGTCGAGAAGAAAAAGCCAGTGAAGGCGGAAAAGAAGAAGCCGGCTGAGGTCGAAAAGCCGGTGATCAAAGTACCTTCGAGTACGCCTAGACTGTTAGAACTAAAATCTGAACTCGAAGATGGGTTACAAGCGTACGAGGATTCGCAAGCGGCGCAGGAACGCGCGCGCGAAGAGTATGAAAAGGCCCGAGCCGCTTTGGTCGCTGCGGAGCTCAAGGTAGAACAAAGTGATTCGCACATCAATCGTGTTGTGCGTCGATTAAAGCAAACGGCCCGGCACATTCAAGAGCAAAGCGTGAACCAGACTATGTTGCAAGAAACGTTAATCACGCGCACCATCAAGCGCGGGAGCAAGGTGAAGGACGCTTCGTTGGCTGATTTCGCCAAGACGTGCGGCGCGGTGATGGCAGAGTGGATCGAACTCATACGCACGTCCCCGGCAAGCTTGGTTGCGGTGAAGCCCGTCGTTCATGAGGCGAAATCAGAGAAACTCGCAGACGTGGGCGACGACGTCAAAATGGACGACGCCCTCGAGGTCAAGCCCGAAGTCGAAGAAGAACCGTCTCGACCGGCGCTGCCGCCCGTGCTCGACGAAATTTTTGCCAAAGCTGGCGCCACCGGCCCTGTTTCTGTGATGAAAGCCGCGAGCGCAGGGCCGTCGGTGCCGAAAGCGCCTTCGCATGACGCCACGCGTCTGCGCGTGGCGCGCTACCTCGAGCGCGAATGCGGTTTGTCTCGAAACGCGTCGCTTACGCTCGAAGCCGCGGTGTTCGATCAATCCGCAGATCCCGGATTGGCTTACATGAGCGCGTTGAAGCGTTTGGTGGATCAACCGAGCGTGTTGGCGTCCGCGAACGACGCCCTCAACGTCGGCAAAGTCGCCCCCATCGTATTGCTCTCGCTTCGAGGAGAGTGAGCATTTCTTGTCAAACCTAAGCAATTAAATTCACACGCCAAGTCTATCGCTCTACGCCCACGTCGATCTCTACGACATTTTAAAGTTTAACTTTCGTATCGGCCCTAATAATGTCCGGTGCACCAACGCCTTCCCTCGAAGATCACGTCGCTGTTTCGGCGTCTTCGAGAATGACTTGTGTCTCTTCCCTTTATGTCTCCTCAGCACCTTCTTCCCACTCCCGGTGATTTGAAACCGTTCTTTCCAGCTCGAATACGGTTTTATCTTAATCTTCTTCCCGCGCGGCACCGGCTTCCCCGACATGGCTCGCGCGCGCCCGCCGCCGCTCGCGCTCGCCACCCCCGTCGTCCTCCTCGCGCTCGCCCATGCGTTCATGCGCGCACCTAACGTCGCGTGCGTCACCAAAAGCGTGGCGAACGATCGAAACCCACGCTCGTGCGCGCGCGACGCCCGCGCGAACGCCCGCGGCGCCGTCGTCGTCGTCGTCAGCGCGCGCGTCGCCGCGCTCGTCGCGTCCACCGCGATCGAAGCGCGCGATGACGAACGCGCGAACGCGGCGATGAACGCGCGACGCATCGCGCGATGCGATGCGTCGCCGTTCGCGTTCGCCGGTGCGATGCGTCGCGTCGCGTCGTGGCGATGCGAGACGATGCGATGCGTGGCGTCGAGGGACTGGTGACGAGTGATGACTCAGATGACTCACATGACTCACATGACTCACACTGCGACAGCAACACACGCTCGACGACTCGTGAGGGACTGGTGACGAGTGATGACTCAGATGACTCACATGACTCACACTGCGATGCC
>Ga0222712_10002764_pt1 | contig 19693 bp, 20 predicted proteins | sample C33_657DmetaG_FD_165043 | JGI IMG/M metagenome (GOLD analysis project Ga0222712, IMG submission 165043) | Estuarine water microbial communities from San Francisco Bay, California, United States - C33_657D | ecosystem: Environmental > Aquatic > Marine > Unclassified | place: USA: California... | reverse complement strand
TACTTTATACCTTCGATACTTAAGATATTCGAAGATAACTCACTCAAGCTAATGTTTTGGCCGAGTTTATTGTTACGAGGATCAAAGAAATCTTTAATAACAGTAGCAACACGACTACGTAATGTGTCTTTCTGTATCTTATTTGTATTTTCACGTACAACAACAAGTTTACAGTTGTCAGCTATTGTTGTTTGAAGTACTGACTTATTAGAGAAACCTAGTCTAAATGTTACATACACTGGGTCACGTGGCACTACTTCAGTGTTAATCATTTTAATGTCTTTTGTGATATCAACAATTAAATTCTTGAAAGCTGTAGACATATATTCTGGTGTTTGACTGTCTACCTCAACATTGAATGTAGGAACTGTAAACACATTAATATTGTTAAAGTCGCAGCTGTCTGCAAAGTTAACCTGATTGAGTAATACTCTATTTACCTTATTTGGATCTACACTAATGTTGTAGAAGTAGTTTATATAGCTATCTAAGAATTCAGTGTTAGATGCAACATAGATTGATTGGGCAAGACCTGTTAGATTCTTTGATAAAAACGAGGTATAATCCTGAGATGTTACAAGTCGTAAATTGCTTGCAACAAAACCAGGAGTATTTTTTCGTATCTCGTCTACTGTCTCGCCTTCAGAGATTATACTAGAGTTATTTGGGTTAGTAAACGCAATGTTTTCACTCAATGCATTTGTCACTACTGTACCTTGCAAATCTGGTTCTACATCAGTGTAGATAGTTTCGAAAAGCGAAGTCGAATAGTTAAAGAGCTTGTTACCGCTTATTGCGTTTTTAGATATAACACCTACAACATTATTACTGAGGATGTAGTATACAATAACTTCATCTCCTTGTTCTAGTTTTCTACCAAAAACACCATTGCCAAATTTAACTTCGTAATTGCCGTTTTCATTAAGTCTTAGATCATACGATCTATCACTTGCACCAGCGAGATACAGGCTATTTGATTCAGCATACTCATAGTATTTGCCTGAAGTAGCTTCTTTAACATATACTGAAATCGTACCATTAGCAATAAACTTAAGTGTGGTAGAGTCAACTATATTGTCTACAACAATAGGAAATGTCTCATATTCTTCACCTGAAGCTACATAGACCGGATATTGTTCAACTGTACCTTGGTACAAAACTACATTATTGTTAATACTGTCTAGCGTTTGAGTAGCTGTTTCAGTTTTTGTGAATGTGTAGTTCTTTAAAAATGTATATTGAATATCATCTACAAGAAAGTACGAATACTTTCGAATAGTGTAACTCCCTACAGGTAAATTTGCATTAGCTGTTGCGTTTAGCGTGCATATCGATGTTTGCTTACCAGTTGGTTTGTATCCAACAAGGTTAACAATCTTATTCATATTTTCATAAAGAGTAGCTTGCGAAAACGTAGATTCAGACGCTGTTGTATTGAGGTAGAACATCAATACATGGTATGAGTAAGCTATTATGTCAATAATAGAAGACAGGTTACTACCATCATAGATTTGATCAGTAAAATTCTCATTTGTATTGAGTCTCTTAATGATGAAGTCCTTGAGCGTAAGTGCATCAAATGTCACATAAGCGTCTTGAGGTAGTTTATAATCGATGTTTTGTTCTGGTCTTGACATAGTTAGTAGTATCCATTACTGTTAAGTGCATTCTTCAACGACACTCCGTATATATTTAACGAAGGAACATCAATCTGAAGGGTTATATTGTATTGATTATTATCTGGGTCTGGCGTAACAGTTACACCTTGTACTGTTACTCTTGGTTCAAAGCGAGGTAGGTTGTTAAAGATGTCATCTCTAATGAAGAACGCTGTATCTGCTGTGATTGGTTCAAAGAGATACTGACGTAAATCAATCCCATACTCTGGTGATAGTATTTTCTGACCAGGCGATGTAAGAAAGCATGTTTTTATACTGTTTTTGACAGCATCGAGATCAAACAAAGCAACAATATCGTTTAACTTTGCTTTTGTGTTGAGTTGATTATTATAGGTATAACCATCTTCAAAATCGAGTAATACATCCTTATACAGGAATCCCTTCTCTAATGATGCCTCTTTACCTTTACTCGGAGCAATATTTGTAAGCTTTAAACTTATCACTCAAATATTTATTACCAATCCTGGCAAGCAGCGTGTTTTGGGGTACCAGGTTTAGCACTTGAGCATTTGTGTCTTGCTCTAAACGATTTACGTCTCTTTGGATTAGACTTTTTAACTCTCATATTAGGATCACCCCAATGAATTCTCTTGTATCCCTTACCACTAGGATTTTTAACACACTTTGTATACTTCTTACTTTTAAGAGGAGACGATGCTTTTTTTGTAGCACGCGTACATCTCGAGCCTTTAGCTGCTTCAGTTAGTAGCTCTTCTACAAGTTTGTCAAATTCCATACATTTATTTATCACTATGCATAAATATTCTTATGACAAAACGTAACAAGTTCGTTTCACTATATGAATCTTACATGAAGAGATTCCAACGAGGTGGATTTCAAGTTGGAGATGTATTCGTGTTCAACAAAAACTTTAAAAGCGACGAAGGGTATAAACAATTAGGTCAAAATGTTAAGGATCTTATCGATCAAATGATTGAATCAGGCCTTCACATCCGTGTTGTTAACATTAAAGATACAGCTCCTCAAAGATATCCTGCATCAGATGCAGGCTCTTCGTTAGAAGTTAATCTCGATCTTGCAGTTGATACAGGTGGTGGTAGATACATGCATTATGTTACTATTCCATGCTGCTTAGGTGAACCTATTAGATATGGTCAGAACCTACCACCTATTCCTGATGCAATGAGACGTGTCGACAAGGTGAATATTAAGCCTGAAGAGTATGTAGAAGATGAAGAGCATCCTTCTAATAAATCAGAACGTAAGCTCGCTACTAAAAACACAGTTCTTAAGCATACTAAAGAGCCATACACTGTTAACTACGTCAAAGGTTTGAAATAACTATATTATATAAAAAAAACTTTACTAACTAATAAATAATAATTATATGAGTTCAGCAAAAAAAGATACAGATATGCTTATGGAAGCATACGAACAGGTTTTAGAAGAAGGTCTATTTGATCGCTTTAAAGCTCGTGGTGCACAAGCTATCGGCGCAGTAAAAGGAGCAGGTCAGCAAGTAGCAGGCGGTGCTAAGCAGTTAGCTGGTAAGGCTATATCTAAGGCTGGTGATTATGCACAAAAAGGTGTAGAAGCAGTAGGTGGTTCTGTTGACCCTGGCAAAAATAAATTAACACAGGCAGGTGCTAACCTTCAAAAAACAGGAGCAAAGCAAGTTGGTGCTGGTCAACGTGCTGGCGAAGAAGCTAAATATAGATCATATATCAGCAACACCGTTCAAACACTTATTACTGATCTTACCAAGTTAGGTATGGATGTTAATGATGAAGCTGCTCTTTCTAAAGAACTTACAGATGTTATTACTAAAAATCTTAAGTATGTTACTAAGAGCGGACAACTAATGACTAAAGGCAAAACGACTTTTGGTAGCAAAGTAGTCTAATTGACGCATTCCAAGTTAATCCAGCAAGCGAAAATTGGAGAGAACTTCTTTAAGTTCTCTCCAATTTTTTACGTTAAAAGTGTTTCTATATTTTTCTATAATGCAACGCTTTGATAGTTGTAGTGCTATTTCTATTTCTTGAAGATTGCATCCACGTGCTACGAGGCGTATAAATTTATCCTTATCAAATTCTTTATAATTGCTATTCTTATTTGCTCTTTGTGTATTAACGTAATCGATACCATAACTATTGCAGTACTCTTTTAGAGTTGTATTAGGGTAAAATTTTGACTTTAACGTATTTACATTAATTTTTAAAAGTTTACCTATCTCTTTATTAGTACGCTGCTCTTTGAGATATTTTACAAAAAGCTCTTCTGTTATATCTAGACGTGTCATATGATTATATTTTACTATACTATGCGAATCGCAATACTGTCTTAATGTTTTGTCAGGATAAAATCGACGCTTAAACGTGTCTTTATTAACTTTTAGCTTATTTGATATATATGTTATATCATAACCTTCGCGTAAAAGCATAATAAACGTCTCCTCTTCTAGATCGTGTCTGTAATTATTATTGTGCTGACCAGAGCTCGCACCCTGTCCTCCTTGTTGAAGGTTTAGTAAAACACCGCCTTCACTCCTTAATCCGTACTGTTTAATATATTCTTTCTCGAGATTATACGCAGCCTGTTCAGATTCTATGTTTTCATATAGAATACGAGCAATATCTTGCATTGTCCACCCGCATTTTTGCAACTTAGCGAGTTTATTTTTATGTATATTACTTCTGCTTTGTAAACTACGAGACCTATTTTTTGTACCTTTACCTATATAGAATATCTTACAAGTCTCAGGATCTATGTGACAATATATGTAATACATCATATGTATTTATGTCACTATCTTGTTTATTACACTTCTTCTAGATTTATCCAGCAAGCAAAACAATTAATCTCATGATCTGCTACAAATGCAGCTCGCCACAAATGTTCTGCAATTATTGCGATCATCTCTTTCTTTTTGGACTCGTCAATAGGTCTTTCATATAAGAAGTTAAGATAGTCTTTCATCAGAGTATCATAGTCACCATAGAATTGCTCTTCATTCTCGATAAGATGCTTACGTAATTCGATAGAGTTCTTTGAAGATATACTATCAAATATAAAAGTTAGTAGTGCATTACTAGTATTAACTTTCTCGATAGATAGCTCACCGCTGATGCAGTTTTTCTGTACTTCGTTAATACACTTACGTAAATCAGGAAAATTGCTCTTAACCAATTCTACGAACTTCTTCTTCTGATCTTCAGGTATTGTAATACCTTCTTTCTTCAGAATACCATACACAAATCTCACACTATCATCAAGATGAGGCTTGATATCAAGTAACTGACATCTCGACTGAATAGCAGGGATAATCTTATGCTTATAGTTAGCAGTCAAGATAAATCGTGTATACTTAGAGAAAGACTCCATAGTATTACGTAGAGCTGCTTGAGCATTTGAACTCAAGAAGTCAGACTCATCGAGAATAACAACTTTGATACCACCATCAAATGACTTAGTCTGAGCAAAGTTAGATACCTTAGTACGAATTGTATCAATACCGTTCTCATCAGAAGCATTGATATACAAATAGTCGCAACCAAGTATTTCTTTAACAATTACAAGAGCTGTAGTAGTTTTACCAGTTCCAGGGCTACCCACGAAAAGTAAGTTAGGTATCTCAGAATTACCTTGATAATCCTGAATGATACCACGCACCCTCTCAGGGAGACTAATCTCTAAGAGGGTTTGAGGTCTATACTTTTCGCACCAAATTCCGTTTAAGTCAAGAGCCATAATTATCTTCCAGAAGAACCAAAACCATTAGCACCGCGATCGCTTTCTACAGTCTCGCCTTCTTCTACAAGAACATTATAGTTACGATATACAACAAATTGTGCTATTTTATCACCTTTTTCCACAATATATTCAGTATCTGTGTTATTATACAATTTAATACCAGCATTTCCTCTGTATCCGGGATCAATAATACCTGGATGAGGTGAAACACCGTATTTGAATCCTAAACCACTACGACCTTCAACTTTTACCCAGAAGTTAGGTGAAATATCAGCAAATTCAAGGCCAACATCTACAACTGCACTACCTCTAGCAGGAATTGCTTTATTCTCAACGCTATAAACATCAAATCCTACATCACTAGCATTATTTTTCGTAGGTAGCTTTGCATCAGGATGCACTTTCTTAAATTTAAGGAGCGTATCAATTTTGCGTACTTCAACACTTGAGTTAGTGGATACTGTTTGACCATCAGACGGATAACTATATTCGATTTGCATGTCATGATTATATGACTAAATACATAAAAATCAATAAGTAATTTCATGGAAGATTCACTCGACGAAGCAGTCAACGATATTTTATCACAGCTCAAAGATAATACAGCACTTGCGCGTAAAGTGCCGGTACAAGAACAAGATCTTCAAAAAGAAGACTTAGAGAAATATATTATCAGTACATCTGGTAAGTTAATTAACAAAACACTCGGAATTATCGACAATGTACAGGATTATATCAGTTCTGCGCCCGAAGCAAAAGATGTAACTGCGTTAGCAGAACTACTTAAAGCAGCTTCTTCATCAATTGAATCATTAAACAAGGTATATACATCCATTGAGCGCAATAAGACAGTAAAAGAGGTCAAACAAATGGATATTGATTCAAGAGAGAAGATCAATGTTAGTGATAACGCTACTTTCCTATTATCTCGCAAAGAAGTAATGCAAGAACTGCTTAAGAAAGCAGAAGAGCCTGAGCTAAAAGTCGTTGATGTTTAATCGTTCTTTGTAATCGGTTCTTGCTTAGGTTTACTAAGGTCACCTAGCTGCCCTTCGACAGTATGAAGATTGAGTATGGTGTTTTTAGCATCGTTCTTAATTTCGAGTTTAAATTCACGTACTTTATCGCTTTCGAATGCATTACCTATAAGATCCGCACTAATAACAGCTTGTCTTGTATCGCCGCCTTGAAGATATTCACTAATGCGGTGAACTACATACTGAGTCGATACATCTGTGTTACTCTCTTTATCAAATAAGTTTATCTCACGGTTAAACTCATACAATCTGTATGTTTCATCACCGAGAAACTCTTTAATTTTAGGAAATATTTCAGCAGATAGCGATTGTGTATTGGTCCACGATGTTGTATCAGCAACAAGGTAAGATCCATGTGGCGTACTATTATTTGCCTGAGCTGATACTTCTCTCAGCTGATTATCGAGCGCTATTGAGCCTTGAACGCAATTCTGATAGACAGTGTTAGAGGCTTTAGTTAGCTCATTATGAGAATCTAGAATAAACTTAGGTACCTTTTTTAGTGTAAGTACATTTATATCATATACAGTTGTATCTGCTAGTTCAGATATAGGAGTCTCAACTGTAGATCTATTAAGGTTGCCTTGAACGCCTAGAGTATCAGGAGTATTCTTCCAGTACTTTTTATCAAATGTCAATGCACTAAGAAAGCCTTTAAATGGACTGTTTCGAAGCTGTGTTAGGTAGTATGTGATAGTATATTCATCTACTTTCTTACCTATATCTTCTAGTGAATTTATAAAAACTTTTAACTGTTTTACACCAGCTTGATAGATCTTTTTAAAATTTTCCATCAAAGTTTTATCTTCTTCTGAAAAATTTCCTAGAGTGTCGAGATTACCGATAAGCTCCTCTGACTGTTTCTTAGTTAAAAGAACAGCTCTTAAACGTTCAACCTTTTTTGATAACTTATACATCTTTTTCTTGGTATGTAGGCCCTGCAAATGTCTTTACAGCTTTTATTGTGTTTCTATATGTAGCTCCTAGTTTAATATGATCAACTCCGGTTACAAGCCATCTACCAAGTAATTTAGCATCGCCTTTGTTTTTATCATCTTTTGCTTTAACAATATCGATAAATGTACCGGGTTGACGTTTGATATCACCATTAACAGTCAGAGTTATCTGATTGTTTCTAAAGATGAAGTCATTAATCATATTAGCTGTAACTACACCAACATTTTGCTCACGTGAATACGGCAATCTGTATGTCTTAAATTCACCTTCAAGCTTTTCTTTCGACATTGGAAGATATTTCTTCGGCTTACCATATTTCATTTTGAATGGTTCTACGAATTTTTTCTCCCATATTTTTCTGACATCCTTCACACGTATTTCGTCAATATGATGATCACCGAGTACATCATCATAACTAACAACCAATGAATTCATAAAGAATTGATTTGACTCATCAACATTAGTAGAATCAAACGATATACTTGTAGGGTTATTAATCGTTTCATTGTATGGTGTATTACCTGGAGTACTAGGGTTATCTTGACTATCTCTACCAACATCCTTTGTACCTATTAAGCTACCTGAATGAAATACTTCAGTTAGTAGCTTTTCATTCTGTTCGAAAAAATCTTTGCTTAGCGTCTTAAATGAATACTTACCTGCTCTTGTCTTTTGAAGAATGCCTTTAACAGGAGTATCACCATCTTTAAAGTAGTAGTACTGTAGTAAGTAATAAATCAGGTCAAGGTATCTATAGTTTATGGATGGCACGAATGGATCTGCAACACTTAATACAAAATCACCAGGTTCAAACTTACCATCTATAGTAAACTTAAACTCCTTTTCAAGTATGTCTTTAAGTATATCTCCTGCCTTACCGCTATACTTTTTCCCGTATGGAAATTTCTGACGCATAAGCTGTTCTGTCTCATCGCAGAAAATATATGTCTTTTTGTTCTTAATAGGTGTACCATCATCTACAATATTATTTTCACCGATAATTGTATATGTACCGCTTATTTTTGCTTTTGAACTCTCGTTCTCTAACAGAAACTCTAACTTATCCGTGCCATCGCCTCGGTATAGGAATGTACTCTCGATGAAATTATCAGGGTTAGCTATAGTGATGGCACCATCAGCAAACGGATCAAATATATTTTCAAAATAAACAAGACTAATTACTGCAGGATCGGTAATACTTAACTCACCTGTACTGTTTGATATTTTATACTTGTATTTGTATGTAACACCGTTAAGTTTAGTAATGCCTTCCATTGTATATAATTATATCAGTTATTTGTTGAAGGACAGTGGGTATTATCTCAGGCTTAATATATTGGATTTGTGTCCCTCCTGGTACAACAAATATATTATTACCTAATTCTTGTCTATTGAGAAGGTATATCAACCACCATAATTTCATATCACCGTAAATTTTATACGATAAAATTGTCATGGGAAGATTTGACCTAACATCATAAAAAGCTAAATATTCGTCGTCTATATTTGAAGGTATCTCTATCTTTTTAAGAATATTGTAAAAGTAAAAATTCTTATCCTTATCTTTTGCTTCAAACACTTTGAATATTCTCTCGTAGCTCGCTATATCAAGAGAGCTTAAAGATGGTATATTATTTTGATACTCTCCAAGTGCTATACTCATTGTAATTGATCAGTGTATTGTGATTTATATTCGCGTGGCTCTGTATACAACGATTTAAATGTTATAGCAACTCTATACCCTTCAGGTATAATCTTTTGGTCGACTATCTTACGTTGACCTATTAACTTTACATTTACATCAGCAGATGCCCATCTTATTTTTCTATAACCAGGTACTGTTACCTCCCATATAGCGGCAGGCTCAACAATATTAGCACCTTGTCTGCTTAGCTTGTTAATTTCTATTAATCGTGAGATAAGCTTGTAGTTGCTATTATAATCGCCATCACTAAGTGTGTTTATCAGGCCAAATTCTATCGTTACCGCTGCTTCTCCAAGATTGGCATAATCAAAATACTTAGGTGGTTCAAACAACGCACCTGGCTTACCAGATGCTATAGCTGCAACTTGCCCTATTGTAGTACCGACTGTACTCGCTATATCTTTTATTGCTCCAGCTGTATTCGCTCCGAATGATTGTGTTCCATTCGTAGAACCTACATATGTATCGCCCCAGGATGTACTAGTCTGTCTAACATCATCATTAAAAAATGGAAAAATCCATCTATCTTGCTCTGAACCGGAAGTATCGTGAAGACTATCGTAATACTTAGTACCACCTTGCAGTTTTTCTAAGTCAGCCCAACGCTTTACAGTTGCAACAACATCATTATTCTTTATCAAATATGACTTTGCATATATACGCGGGACCTCTTCTAGATATGAACCATTTACAGTAGTCCATTTATATTGTTTATTGTTAGCTATATTATACTCGCTCATATTTGTTTGTATTAACTAATAGCATATGGCGAACGGTCATACATACCACGACTTGTAGATGTACCAGTATCGAATGCACTAGAAGAAAGGTCTACATTACCCTGTGACCCAGAGTTATTTATAATAGTCGGTTTTATATTCTTTGTAGCTTGTAACTGCATTTCAGCTATATTTAACATGCTTAGTAAGGTTTGATTTTGTTTTTTGAGTAATTCAATATGAACCTTACGATATACAGTCGTGCTCTTTACTCCATCGAAAAGATCTGCAGTTGCTGCAGCTCGATAATTTTCGTCCTGCGTCTGATTTTCTTTTTTAGCAAACGTAAATTTATTTTTAACCATATCAGTAATCTCGCTCCCGATATTTTTAATTGACTGAAACGCAACAGATGTAAGTATTATATTACGTGCCGTATCTAGGGCATTTACTACAAACGATTGGATTGCTTTAAATGCTGAGCTAATACCGTTTTTAGCTACATCTATAACCCCGCCAATAAACGACTGTGCTTTTTCCATTATAGCTGAAGCACCGTTTTGAACTGCTTCTGCTGTTGAACTGACAACGTTAGAAAGACCCGATGGCTCACCGCTTTTATCATCTAGAATACCTAGCCATTCAAGAGGCTTTCTAAGAATACCAGGTAATGCTTTTAGTTTAGACTTAATAAATTCTTTAACTTTTTGAAGAAATGGTACTGGTTTTGGAGCACTAGGCGTTTCATTATTTTCTTCTGAATTAAATAAGCTGTATAACCACTCTACACCACCGATAATCTGCTCAGTAAGTGCTGGTGGTAAGAAGATAAACATACCTTTAATTAATTCTCTTATACCTGTACTATAGTCTCCTGACATAATAGCTTGTATACCTTTATAGATAGACATAAAGTTACCTATCACTGGTATATAAGGCAATGCCTTTGTAACAATAGGACCTATTATTGTCTTGAGATAGGCCATTCCATTTGAAAAACTGAAACTTAGTGTACTTTTCGGTTTATCTTTTTCTTCTTTTGGGGCTTTGAAAATATCATATAATAACAATGCACCATCTAGAATATACGAAGCTATATTACCTACGCCTGGTATAAAGTCGAGGATTGCAGATACAAATTCTACAGTACCTGCAAGCCATTCACCGTCTCTAAATCTCATAAAAGATAATGCAAGACCAGCAACGCCTCCAATAAATGGAACCCACTTTAATGTCTTAAGCAATTTTGCACCTATTGTCGAAGTAAGCTTTTTAAGAACACTAAAAATAGCTTTAGTTGCATACTTACCGCCTTTTACTACAGCTGAAACCATGCCTGTATCACTACCCTTTTCTTCGGATATATCATACAACAACATCGCACCATCGATTATTAATGCTAAAGGAAGACCGACACCTGTTAAACTCAGTAAAGCTGATACAAGTTCAAGTGTACCTCTTACCCAATCACCATCTTGAAATCTCATGTAAGCAAAAACAAACCCTGCTAATGCTCCTATAAAGGGTATAAATTTAATTCGCTTTAAAATACGAGCTCCAATTTTACCTGCTGTACCTTTTAGTAGCTTAAGAAAAGAAGGTAACTTCGTAATAGCTTTCATTACAAATCCTCCTTCACCGCCAAACATCTCCCATATAGCTACAGCAGCTGCAAGTGTTGCTGCTACCATACCTAATAGCCCCAAGCCTTCCTTTACTGTAGGATCTTTTGACTTCTCATCTGTAGGAGGTACAGCAGTTCGCTGAGCTTTAGATATAATTGTTGATGGTTTAGAAGTATCTACACCAGATTTAACTTCTTTCTCTACAGTAAAGAAAGCTCTAGCCCACTCTAACCCAATATTGTACGCTCTTGTCTTCTCATTAGAATCAAGAATAGCTTTTACTGGTGGTAGCTTATTAAATGTAGATGTAGAACTAGGTACTATATTTTTTGCAACAGAGCTCTGATCTCCTTGAGCACTATCGATGCCGCCTGGCATCTCAAGTCTCTGCAATATACCACGAAGACCATTCATTAGGCCTTCGAACATAGCTATGTTATCTGTTGCAGTTTTTGCCACATAAATATTTAGTCAGCATCAAAGAAACCCGGGTTGATTTCAATAGTAACGCCATTGATCGTCAACAATTCTTGTTCTTCTTTTCTTATTGAATCAATAAGACTTACAACCTTTTTGTTAAGAGCGAGAGGTATAGACTCTACTACTGATACACACTCTCTAAGTTTTAACTCACTAAAGTTCACTACAGATTGTCCTAGTGATACACTCTTAATGTGCTTAATTAATTCATAGATGTAAATACTACCAATATTTTTCGAATTATTATCACCGTTACGTTTTATCTCATCTTCTAGCTTTTTCGTTACTTCAGTTTCCCAAGATAAAGACGGTACTTCGGCTTGAACAGTAATGCCTTCAAATTCAAGTTCATTACTAAGTGATGCCTTAAAGGTATGAGACTGTAGTTTTTCAACAACTTCAGAAATATCTATTGAATCTTCCTTGTACTTATACTTCGAGCCAAGAGAATTAACTCGTAGTTTTAATATAACAGCTAACTTATCATGCTGTGTTAAATCTTTTAACTCTGTGTTATTTGTAACAATATCATTAATAATACGTGTAAACGATATTAACCCAGCTACACCATCTCCAACGCAAGATATAATATCTTTCTGCTGTTTGAGACTTAGTGGTTTTACTTCAATAGTTTTACCTGTTGAAGGCAAAGTCATCTTAATACGATTACTTGTTGCATTAAGCTTATTAATAAAATCAGAGATATCTTGTGACATATAAATCTATTTACTACAGTGGCATTGTATTGCCAGCATCACCAGCTTTGTTTTCAGCGGTGTACTCTTTTAAGTAAAACTTGATATCTAACATAGTAGAATTCATTAACATAGTAGAATCAACACGTTTTGAGATGTGATAGATAATTTCTCTACAGTTATCAACAGTGTACTCACTTAAGACATACCTAATAAAGTTAAACACATCACTAGTAAACAAGTTAATCTTAATAGGATCGGGTAGGCTTGATGAACCCTTAAACAGTGTAACTGCCATTGTGTTTGATGTTAAATACTTCTTTATCTCAGCAAATACAGATGAAGGTAAAGTAGTGAGTATTTTATCTTGCGAATCCTGATCTAACTGAGAAAAATTTATTGACATCTCATCTACATCAATTGTCTTTATAATTGATTGAATATCAGTGAGAATCGTGTTCGAATTAAACAGAACATGAGGTATATCAAGACAAATTTTAATATTATCTACACTAACAGTATGAGTAAAATCATCTATAGATTCTAACGCTTCAATGAGTGTATAAACCGGAATACTTACATTACCTGTTTTTGATGAAAGAACTATTTCTTCATCAAAGAATAACTCTCTAGCTTTAAGTATAATATATAGCTTATCTACGCAGTTTAATGAAGCTATATTAAATTCTCTTTCTATATAGTTAATCAACCCAACAGTATCTTCAGCATACTGTAATCTAGCAAGATCAATTACATGTTTGAATGTAATTACCGGTAAACTAACAACTCTTTTAGAGTGTGGTAGAACTACTGAAAACATATTAATATTGTGTTACTTTATAATCTCTATAGCCAAATGTAACAGTCTTGGATTTAAAGTCGTCACTTGTATAATTGATTTGCGAGCCTTCAGAGTTTGTAGGAAACGCATCATAAAATACATATTCCTTTCTCTTTGACATATCTCTACCGTATTGCACAACATTGATCGTTGCTTTGAGATTCGATTTTATTAGACCATCAATACCAACAGCTATTATCCATGGACGGAATAAAGCAGCCTCTATATCTGTATGTGTTTCTAGAAAGTTAATAGTGACATTACGAGATAAAAACCCTGTACGCTTTGTTGACCCGTATCCAGCCATAAAAGCACCTGTCGCTTCACCAGAGTTTATTTCTGTGATCTCCACACTTTCAGATGGTAATGATACTTCTTGAGCTACTAGAATATTTCCTAGAGACTTATCAGTCCATAATGTACTAGCATTTACCTTCCATCCGCTATATGTATCAACTTTTCCTAGAGCGCTGTTAATTGCTCCAACTACACTCTCATCAGAAAGAGTGACAGTCCACATAGTTTGTAGTGGGATAAAAAAGTTTCTATCAGTGGAAAACTTACTTAGGAATGACTGAACAGGTGATGCCATATACATTTATTTAATACAAAAAAAGCTCTACGACAAGGAAGTCGTAGAGCTTTGTACTAATTCTCTGTTTTTAAGAGAATTCGTCGTAGAAGTGATACGCAATAGTAGTGGTAAGCTTAAGAATCTCACCAGTACCATCAGCGATACTATGATCAATCGGGTTAATGTTTCTTATAGAAGCACCAATGAGATTAATTGTTGAAATTTCATTAAGCTGTCTATCGAGAACAGAAAGAACGATTACGCTCTCTCTACCAGGCATTTGATACTCACCAGTCGATGTAGCGTCATTGAATACTGTACGAGATGCATTTTCAAGCTTTTTACGCAATTCAATTTGCTCGTCATGGTAGAACTCAATCTGATAACCTTCAGAGCCAGGGTACTCAGAAGCACCAGGCACGTTGAAGTTTTGACCGAAGTATTTTGCTTGCTTATTACCAATGTTACGACCTGGAAGCTGGCCCGATCTTGCATAAACAAGATCGTCGTTGCCTACGAAAGTCTGACCTGCAATAGTGATTTGCTTGATACGAAACAAAAAGTCTCTGGCAAATTGCTTATTTGCAGCACGTTGGAAGAAGTCGGTTATAGTAGTTGCCATATATTATTATTTATGAGTTAGTTAGATTAGCCACCGATAATTTCACGGAAGTTAGTATCAGTTCTAGTTGCGATGAAGTTAAGTAGAATGAACTCGCTTGCACGTACAGGTTTAATGTAGAAGTCAACTACCAGTTCGTTATTATCAATAACTTGTGGTGTATTGTTTCTTTCATCGCACACAATCAAGTAATCGTATACACCTTCTGTGTTCTTAGCTCTATCAAAGATAGGTATAAGAGCATTAACAAGTCGTGTACGTGTAAATGTTGTGTTAGGTTCAAATACGAAGAACTGTGATAGTTTCTTGGAAGGTCTCTCGAGAGCTAAGAACAATCTACGAACATTAATTCTGTCGAACGCACTAGGCTTACGGCTAAGTGTCTTTTGACCGTAGATAACATTGCCCTGAGCAGGGAAGAATGTTACTGGGTTAAGATTTACTTTGTAAAGCTCATCACGTTGTTTCTGATTTGGTGTTGAAGCAAGCTCAAGAGCATTTGTCACAAGACCATTTGTGAAACCAGCAGGAGCAATCCATGGATATCTAGCAGCGTCATTTCTAACTATTGCTGCAGCAGCAAAACCAGAGAATGGAGCCCATACTTGTTGACCAGAGTATGAATCATATACCTTCGACCAGTTTGCATAAGCAGCAGCATATGATGTATTAGCTGTGCTGAACAAGTGTCTAAGTGCCCAGTAAATGTCTCTTTGATAGATTGAATTCTTATTAGCTGCAATCTTATTGTTTGTACCAGTTACGAAGATATGACGTAGTGGGTCAGCAACAAACATACAGTCACCACGACCACCACCGATATAACCAGGCGAGCAGAAGTTTGCAAACTTGTTAAAGATTGTCATGTAGTTGTTACGAAGTGTAACACCATCGTTGCTCGGTGTACCTGTTGTTCTTAGACCAGATACTTGAGTTGATAGATTGCTGTTATAGTTAGTCTCGTCGTAGTATGCAGTTTGAGCACCAGAGGCAGCAGCGTAAATTGTACCTAGACCAGCTTCAACAACAAGATCTAATTCATAGATATCGTCGTTACGAACCGAATCAAGTGCACGATCAAGCTTAGTTGGAATATCTCCAAGATCTTTTGTATTAGCTGCAACACCTGTATAAGCACCTAGCGGATAAAGGTTATCAGCAAAACCTAGAGTAGCAACAAGCGAGTTAAGTGTGCTTGTTGATACACCTGAAGTTGTTTGATTATTGTTATCGATAAGAGACTTTGTCAACACACGAACTTTCTTAAGTGGAACTCCATCTACACCAATCGAAGATGTACCAAGTCTGTTAGAGATAAAATCATTAACAAGAACTGTAGTGTTGCGTGAGTTTTCATCAGTGCTTTCTAGGAAGTAACTAATAGCAGGACCGCCTTTTTCGTCATTGATAGTTTTGAAGTAATCAATCGAACCAACTACTTTTTCGTCGAGAACATAATCAAGCTTGAATGCTTCAGTTGAGAAAAGCGATTTACGAAGCTTAAACACACCGATATTAAGTAAATCAGCATCTTGAGTTTCGCTTGGTTGATAATCAGTAAGATTCTCCATCACTTGCGAAATACTGTTCGAAGCGCCATTAACTGCTGCAGTAAGTTGGAACTGAAGTGTACCTGTTGGAACAGGAATGTATGTCGCTGTAGAAGTTAAGCTCGAGTTGAGTGTGTTAACACCTGTAATACTATTAAATGCTGTACCAGGGTTAAGATTGAAGTTATCACCAATACCAATATAGTAACCTTCAAACTGATCGTTAATCGCTGTTTGTGATTTATTGAGAACAACGACACCAGCTTTTCCGAGGTCGCCAAGAGTACTAAAAGATGTACTAGCAGAAGCAGACCATGTAAACGCAGATCCTTCAATAATTGACTGATACTGTGTGTCAGTCAACTCCATGTGTGTTGGTCTACCTAAAACATATGTACCAGCAGAAACACTGAGAGTTGCAGAAGTAGCACTAAGGTCAGAGGTAACAGTAGAAACTGGGTATACAAGAGCGGAATACTTTGTTGTGAATCCGCTACCACTTCCAAGGCCATATGGCAATCTTGATGTATAAATGTTTGCTGGAGAGTTAAGAAGCTCTCTCACTGTGTGATAGAAGTATCTTTCTGCTGAGTTAGTAGGAGTACCGTAGATTAACTCAAGTTCATCACGTGTTGTGATTTTAAGCACTTCATCTGATGGACCTTGATTTGCAAAGCCTGTTACGAATACTGTTGTTCCAACATTGTTTGGAGCTACGAGTGATAAATCGCGCTCGCGAACTTCCACACCTGGTGACAAAATTGTTCTTGTTGACATATATGATTATTTATACGTCTTCAGATTTTTTTTGTCAGAACGCTAGCTTTTCGACATGCATCTGAGAATATACAAAGGTAAATCCGCTAGTAATTTCACCAGATTCTTGATAATTGTAATCGATAGTATTAATTGATGTCGGAAACGCTTTTGTATACTTAAAAGCAATTTTTTTATTGTTGTATTCATCAAGACCATAAATGGTCATATCAGTTTGGTAATCACTAAAATTAGAATCAATTTGAATATTTTGAGCATTATATCTGCCCTCTGTTTGATCGTGAAGTAGGTTTAACCACTGATAAATCACCCAGTAGTTGTTGTATTCATTATCTATGTTAAATTTTACATTAACAGGCGGATATGAGTTTTTAGAATGTGAAGAAACATACAGTGTATTACCTGCATATCTATTCTCAATTGCAGGTACAGTTATCTCAGGTACCATACTACCAAATATCGAGAACTGAACAGCATCTGGTTTAACAGACCTACCATCTTCCTCGCTTCTTAGTGTATTTGAGAATGTCTTTAAAATTGGAGGTAGATCGAACACAAGTAAAAACTTATCTACTCGCGACTTATTTAAAATTGATTGTGGTAGTGTATTAACCATTGCTATTATTTATAGTGACATCCATCCCTCTTGTTGTAACCATTCCATTTCAGCTAACTGCTCGGAATCCCCCATACCGAATACAACAGGTGACAGATATGTATTACGTTCACCTACAATCTCAAAGTCATTATAGATAGATGTTGGATCTTCAAACAAAGCAACTCCGTAATCCATTGGAGTAATTGAAACTGGCTTACCGTGGTCATCTAACTCTAGAATCTCGAAATATCTTTCAGTTAATTCTTTTTCAAGTATAAACAAGCTATAAAGCATAGACATAACTCTATCATCATGGTAGCCTCCTTTTGCCTTCCATGACCCGTTTGGGTATCTAATAAAGTCTTTTAATTCCTTAAGAGTTTCAATATCAACAATAGTAACAGCTCGCATATCGTTGATAAAGTATCTCATATTCATTACACCTTTATACTTGGTATTAGTATGAGCTATCATACCCATTTGCGGTTTTGCTCTATTAGCAATTTTAGCACCATATGACACTACCTTTTCGTAGCCCATATCAAAGGCTAGTCTATCAACAACTTGCGCACCGCAGTTATTGCGTTCAACAAGAGCTAAAGGTGATCCCCAGTTTTTAAGAACAGTATAAAGCTTATTAGAAAACTCTAACGGCGGTATGTGTCTATTATGATACACTGCTACTTGTTTTATATCTCTTATATCAGTTATATCGAATATTTGAATAACTGATGCATCTATTCCTACTCCCTCTGATACATCGACTCCTGCAACATACACTTTAGATGGGTCTGGCTCTTCCCAGATTTTATAGTTTCCTTCATCTAATACAATTTTAGGCTCTGTACACTTTTGTGACATTTCTGCAAATAGAGCTTCATCAATAGATGATTCGCCGGAATTGATAAAAATACAACAAAACTCCTGTAACCACGCCTCTGCAGAACCAATAGCTTGTTTTGTAATAGCAGCCCACTTTTCGTCTCTACCTGGGACCTCGTCCCACATAATCCTGTCGTGCCCCCAGCCATTTTCACCTTTTTCGGCACCATCGTATATGTTATGAAATAAGTTACCAGTACCGTTAGCAGTCGAACAAATAAAGACCTTAGATTTCTTAGATGAGGTAATAATAGGAAACACCGATTTCCAGAACTCCTCAACAAGGTGAGATTCAATAAACGCGCACTCGTCAATAATTAGAAGGTTAACAGACTGACCACGAGCTGCAGTACCAGTTGTAGTTGTGATACCTATACGACTTCCATTATCTAGTGTCATCGATGTCTTACCATACTCTTTAACACCAGGCTTTAACCATATTGGAAGTTCTTCGAATGCCATTCTTACACGTTGAAAGATCTCAATTGCTGTAGCTTCTTTGTTAGCAACTAGAAGTATTCTTTGATCATTCATAAAGCATGCATACCAAAGCATGTATATGGTCATAATCGTACTCTTACCAATCTGTCTAGATGCTAATAGAATAAAGAACCTATTATCTCTCATCTTACGTATAACTCTTTTCTGACACGTATGTAGCTTAATTGTTTCTCTACCTCTATCAAGGTTAATAATAAAGAAGAAATTTTCAGCGAAATATAGAATGTTTTCTCTAGCTTTCTTAATCTCTTTAATCATCCATGGCTCGTACTGAATAACAGCGTCTGCTGCAGGTAGATTAGGATTTCCAAGATAGTATTCTGTTTTATCTGACTTTTTGGCCATATAGTATAAATATACTTATGTCAAAACAAGACTTTTTTAAACTTGGTGAAATATATAGTAACCAGCTCAACAATATTAAACACAAAATTGTAACTGAGCAAAAGCATCAGGGCAAAGTGAAGCCTGGTGAAATCGGTGAAGCACCTCTTATTAAAGGTGGTCCAGATTCAACAGATGGATATGTTAAAGATCTCATCGATAAGAAAAACAAAAAGATCAAGGATGATAACCTTTATGATATCGATAATTTATCTCAAGATGAAACATCTGAAGAGACAGAAAAAGAAACTAAGTCAAAGAAATTGACAACAGAATCACAAAAAATAGCGAGAAGAAGTATAAATAAATTTATGAGAAAAAAATCTTTGTTTGATAGACTCTACGAAAATGTT
>Ga0222712_10002763_pt1 | contig 19695 bp, 13 predicted proteins | sample C33_657DmetaG_FD_165043 | JGI IMG/M metagenome (GOLD analysis project Ga0222712, IMG submission 165043) | Estuarine water microbial communities from San Francisco Bay, California, United States - C33_657D | ecosystem: Environmental > Aquatic > Marine > Unclassified | place: USA: California... | reverse complement strand
CCACCGCTCGAACACTACTTCGCTTCTATTCCCTCCGCGCTCTCCTCGCCCGAGCCCTGGGGCGTTCATATCTCCCCTGCGCGCGTGCGAACCCTCTCTTCTGTCGCGCTCACTCGCGAAATCGCCGTCGTTGGCGTGCGTTTGAAATTCTCTCTCGCGCGACCTCGCGACGTCGCTCGAGCTCGTCAGCGCGTTCCGTCGCCGCCCGTCGTCATCCCCAGACGACGTTTTCCCCGACGCGTTGCGTAAATGTGGAGGGACGTACCCCATCGCGCGCGACGTCGTCAAATGCCCGTTCGCGCGACGCCTTTCGATCGCTTTAACGCGTGAAGACGACTTAGGTTCGGTCGGTCAAACCTCGCGCGCGTGGACTGAGTGGCGTCGTTCACACGTTGGGGGGGGGGGTCGTGGTGAGTCGCAATTCGTGAATCGGTGACCACCCCGCGGATGTGACGAGTCGTGATCTGAAACAAAGACGAGCGCGAGCGACGGGGTAGGGCGACGAGTCGTGATCTGAAACAACGACGAGCGCGAGCGACGGGGGAGGGCGACGAGTCGTGATCTGAAACAACGACGAGCGCGAGCGAAGGGGGAGGGCGACGAGTCGTGATCTGAAACAACGACGAGCGCGAGCGAAGGGGGAGGGCGACGAGTCGTGATCCGAAACAAAGACGAGCGCGAGCGAAGGGGGAGGGCGACGAGTCGTGACTCAGAACGAACGACGACCTCCTCGAACGGCGTCACGCGCGTCGCGCGCGACGACCGCGCGGTCTCTTCGCGACGCGCGAAAGCGTAGGAACGATGACGAAAGGCGAACCGACGAGGTACGCTCGCGCGCGCGCGACGGGTTGGAACGGTTCGATATTTTCCCTCGGTCTCGGGCGAGGGACATCGGGGGAGGAACGCCGATGAGGGACTCGGCGCGAGGCGTGGGATGATGATGATGATGATGGTGCATTTAGGGCTTCGTTCGCCCCCGATGGGGTGAGGGATCGGGGACGAACGAGCGCACGCGCTCAAGGGAACGGGGAAGGAAACGATCGCGAAACGAACGTGAACACGTTTCGTTTCGTTTCGTTTCGTTTCGTTTCGTTCGCCTTACGTCAGGCGCGAGAGCGCGAGAGCGCGGTGACGACGATGCGCGGGCGTGGTGACCCTAACGCACCGCGCGAACGGGCGCGAGGGAGGTTGGGACGTGGGCGAGCGACGAGGCGAACGAGGGCGCGACAACGAGAGAGATACTGACGATTTTATTTGCGTGGTTTCTCGGCGACGCAGATTGTACGTCCGCGGCTTAGTGCTTGGGTTCGCGCGCGGTCGTCAGAATCAGACGAACCACACGAGCTTGATCAAGCTCGAGGGCGTGTCGGACGCGCCGACGTCGCGATTCTACGCGGGGAAGAAGCTGTGTTACATTTATAAGGCACACACGAAGAAGCAGGGGACGTTGTACCGAACGATGTGGGGGAAGGTGACGCGCCCGCACGGGTCGAGCGGGGTCGTGCGCGCCAAGTTTGCGAAACCGTTGCCTTCGAACGCGATGGGCGCCAAGGTGCGGTGCATGTTGTACCCTTCGAACATCTAAGGGCGCGGAGGCGATGGGAGATGAGAACATAGAAGAGAGAGCCTTAGTGTTGTTTGTGATGACACCAACAAATCAAATTGATTCCGGTACTGTACAGGTTCATAAGTTTACACTCGAGGGCGTCGACGATGAACGGCGCCGCGCTCGCGATTCGCGCCAGAAACGCTCGATGAGTCAATCAATACGTCTTGCGATACGCATTCCACGCGATTTGGGCCTGCGCGAACACGGACGCTTCGACTCGCGCTACTCTTTCATCGAAGACGTCGAAATCGCGCGCCTCCAACGCGTCTAAAAACCGTCCCGTCGGCGTCGCTTGCAAAAAGAACCCTCGGAACTCTCTCGGTACCCTCGCTTCCATTCCTCGCGCGCTATCTAAATGTCCTTTTGCCACGCTCGCCACTTCGTGCGCGACATCCCGTATCGCTTCGCTCGATTCCATTCTATACACCGACTCCACGCTCGCGCCTCTTCGCGCCAACGCTTCGCGCGGTAAATAACACCTCCTCTGCCTCGCGTGCGCCACCGTGCCTCGCAAAAGCGCGCTGAGCCCGATCGCTCGTCCTAAATGACTCGCTGCGTGATCGCACTCGCTGTTGGCGACGCCGCATGCATCCAAAGTCAACGCCAACGCGCTCGCGTGCGCGTCCGCCGCGTACTTTTCCAACGCCGCGACGTCGCGGACGCCTCCTTGCGACGTCACGTCCGCGATTCGCGCGTCCACCATGCGCTTGAGCAACACTCGCGATATCACTCGAGGACTCGCGCCGAAAACCGCGCTGAGCGCGCGCGCGACCGGGTGACCTTTAATTTCCGGCGCGTCGGCGCCGCTCGCCAGGCGTTCGACGACGTCGCGCCACCAATACAGTTTTGCCAACGCCACCGCGTCCTCGCTCGATGCCCCCGCGATTGATGCAGTTTCTGCGTTGAATGCGCGCACCGCAAACGCCGCGGGGGCGTGCGCACGAGAGAGGTGCAGCGTGCATAGGTAGGTTTCGTAGTCTCTCGCGCGCGTCAGAGCGACGCAGTGCCGAAACGACGCGCGGACGTCGTCGTCGATCGCGCGCGACGACGAGGCGGAGTTCGACGCATACGCACGGGTGAGAAATGAGCGAGGGGATGCGCGCCCGACGCGGGCGAGATTTAATTTCATCGACGCGCGTGAGCGAATGACGTTCGCAAAGCTGAGCGTCGACGGTGGATTCCTTGGATTTCAAGCGTCGGCGTCATCGAGCGTCCAACGAGGCTAATACGTCGCGAATCGCCCCCACGTCGGCGTGGGACGGACCGAGAATGACTGCTTGGTACTCTAACGCGCGCTCGAGCAAGGGCTTACCGAGATCGTTCTCGTCGCGATCCAAATGACAAATCGCCAAATCAGTGAGCGTTTGCACCGTCTCTGGATGGGCATCGCCGAGGATTGTTTGTTGAATCGCCAACGCGCGTTCGTAGAGCGGCAACGCACGATCAAATGACTCATTCTCGCTGTAGAACGTCGCGAGATCGTTTATCGCCGCGGCGACGTCTGGGTGGAGCTCGCCGTGCGCGGCGATGCGGCGCGTGATTTCGCGTTCGAGCGCCGCCGCCGAGCCGTCGAGTGGCTCGACGTTGACGTCCGCGTCGACGCGCGGACTCGCGTTCATTCCGCGCTGTCGCGGCGATGGTGCCGATGTCGACGGTTTACCAGCACTTGCGACGCCGGCGCGCGCGGACATCGGACTCGCCGCCGCGACCCATGACGCAGACGGTGACTTGGCGCCGCCGCCGCGACCGCGAATGTCGTACGGGTCCTCAGCTTCTTCGATTGCGGTCTCGATGACGTCCCGAATCGCCGACTTGAGCGCCTTCGGCATGAACTTGCGTACTTTGGCGCCGACAATGTCCACGCACGCGAGCACGACTTTCATCGCGCAGCTTCGCGCCTCGCCGTTGGCGCTCTCAAAGCACGAAAACGAAAATTTCATGACCTGTTCGAGCGTAAAAGAATTCTCTTTCCCGGGGGCATCCAAGCCGTGCGTCGGAATGAGCTCGAGCAATAGCGTCAATCGTCCAGTGAGCACGCGCCAAACGCTCAGTTTTTGCACGGGTTTGCAGAGCGCGGTGGCTAAGATGACTACCCCACCCGGGGCGTCATTTACGAACGCGTGCAGTGCCTCGCGAATGCTCTCGCGTAATCGAGGATTGGTGTCGCCAAGACGGTCGACGAGGAGCGACATCGAATCTCCGATCGCTTCGCGGACGTCTTTGGAGGATACCAAACTCGAGTAAGCCTTCGCCGCGGATGCTAAGGTCACCGCCGCCGCGCACGTGACGTTGGCTACCTTGTCGTTGAACAGACGAACGCCGAGCGTGGCGCACAGCGTGTGAAACGTCTCTCGAGGATCGGCGCCCAGCGCCGCGGCGTCTTCATTCTCCCACGCCCCAATGAGCTCGCGGTTTATCGTCTGCAGCGCGCTCTCGCGATGCAACCAAGCGGCGCTGTATAGCTTAGAAATCACATCTTCACCGAATACCGCGATGAGCGGCGCGACGGTGACTCGTTCCGACGGCGAAAGTGGCTCGGGCGAAGGCGCGTTGGCGTCGTCCAAACCGCTCAACGTGCCAGTCTTCTTCGCCGAGTTTCGCGAACTCGACTCTCGCTTTTCGTCCTCCTCGTCTTCGAACATGGCCGCCGCTTCGGCCGCGAGCTCTGGTGGCACGATTCGCTTGCCCGTCGCCATGGCTGGGACTTCGTCGTTGCCCACCGGCGCGACGCTCGGCGCCGGCGCGTCCCCGCGGAATCCACCGTTGACTTTGTTCAAATCCATCGGTTTTGGTCGCGATTGTTCCCGCGATGCCGACGCACTGACACTCGCTTTGCTTTCAAATGCCTTAGCGAGCGTCGCGTCGCTCGCGGCGTTCGCCTTGACCACCGAATTCGCCGTCGCGTCGGCGCGCGCGGACCGAATCGGTTCTTCATCAAACGCAAACGTCCTCGCCTCGACGGGCGCCGGCGCGAGCTTGGCCACCGTGGACATCGGTACCGGCGCGAGTTCGCGACGCACATTCGCCTCCACGAGCGCCATCGCTCGCGGCGATCGCGTTTCCACGACATCCTCCCATCCTCTCGCGCGCATCGTATCGATCTCAATCTTCAACCGCTTCGCTTCGTCGTAATCCTCCGCGGCGACCGCGCGCGCCTTCTTCTCTTGCAACGCCCTCACCCCATCCCCGAACGCGCGCAATCTCGCGATGACGTCTCGCAATCTCTTTGCTTCGTCGTAATCCTCCTCCGCCACCGCGCGCGCCTTTCTCGCCGTTATCTCCCGAATCGCCTTCTCCGTCGAGTCCTCCTCCGTCGTCAAACTCGTCGTCAAACTCGTCGTCAAACTCGTCGTCGTCGCGTTCGCCGCTTCGATTCGTGACCCCAAACCCACCGTTCGTTCCCTCGCCCTCTCGATTTCCCCCTCCAAAACATCATCCTCATTCGGTTCACCGATTAACGTCAGAGCCATCAACCCAATCTGCGAACCGTCGTTCGAAGCGTTCGCGTGACATCCCGCGAACTCGATTCTCACCTCGACGACGTCTCTCGCGTTCACGTGCACCGTCTTCAACTCTCGAGCGCGATATCCATTCTCCCCGTTCGTTTCGAATCGTAACGTCCCTAATTTCTTTTCTTTTCGTGCGTGAGAGCTTTCATCGACGATTTGCGTCACGAACACCGAGCACGCGCTCGCGATCTTGCGCTCGTGGGACAGGAGCCGCAGCTGTCGCAACGTCGCGCGCGCGCGCAAAACGACGCGAATGTTCTGAGGGAAACCCACGTCTCGGGCGCTCATCCATCCGCGCGACTTCGTGTGATCACTCGTGAGCTCGTGTTTTTCATGCCCCGCGACCTAAGTGCGAAAGTGAACGGAGATGAATGTCAGAGCGAGTCAACGCGATGATGCCATTTGAATGTCCATCGTGATGATGAATGGTTTACGATGGCGAGACGCGAAATGCGATCGCACGCGCACGAAGCGAACGCCGACGCACTTCGCTCGATACTTCTTCCACGGTGTATTCCAACGCGCGCGCGCGCGCGGGAGTCATCGGCGCTTTTTGGTGATGCGCTCGAGGCGGTGAATGCGGTTGAAGCGCCAATGCGTTGACCGCGGACGAAGCGAAGGAATGCTGACGCGAAGGACGACGGCGAGGCGTTAAGTGAGACCACGACTTGGGAGAGGGAGTATTTTTTTAATGTCCATCGACGTATAGGTTGGATGTCGCACACGCGCGAGCGAAATCGATTGATGACGGTCGGGTCACGGGGATTTCGCGCCGCCGAGCCACGACGGGCGGGACGCCCAGGCGGCGACGAGCGCCGAGCTCGAATCGACAGCCGCGTCGGATGACGCGTGCGGTGAAAGCGGTGAATGGTCGCGCAACGCAGCGCGCTGCGCGATGACGTGAGCGGCAGCGAGTTCAGCGCGTTCGCCGTAGTAGTTTGGGATGTCGTCGTCGTCGGTGTCGCACGCGGCCGCCGCCGCCGCCGCCGCTGCTGCGGCTGCGGAGGCGGACGTCGACGCGGGGTCAAGGTCGTCGTCGTCGTCGTCGTCGTCGAGAGGAATCCCGAGGAACGTTCGAAGCGAGCGCCAGCCTTTTTCAGCGTGCGCACGAACGTCGTCGCCGCGTATGAACGCGCTCGCGGCTTCTTCTTCTTCGTCTTCTTCATCGTCTTCGTCGTCGTCGTCGCGCTCGATCCAAGCTTCGCCGCCAGATTTCACGCGCTCGTAAATCGTTTTCACCGCTGCTTGGTACGTCCCAGGAATGTGATCGAGCATCATATACGGATCAAGCACGACGTCGGAAAACGCCGTGGGATGCTTGAACTCCGCGGTCGGCGTCGACGAGCGCAGATTATTGAAATGAATCACTCGACCCGGCTGGACCATGAAATCCGCCGCCGCGTGGTCGCGAAGCTCGAGTCCGACGACGTCTTCGAGCTCGCCCCACGCCCCCTGACACGTGCGCGTCTCCTCTCGACGTCGTTTCGCGTCGTGTTTCATCGGCTCCGTCGCGGACGTCGAGTGACCCGCGTCGCGCTCGCCGCTCGCGTTCGATCCCGGAGCGCCGTCGGCGCCGCCGCTCGCCGCCCGCGCGCCTTCGTTCGAAGCGTGCGCTTCGTTCTCCACCGGCCTATCTCGCCCACCTAGTATACTAGAAAACGCCTTCAACACCGTGCGCGACGGCGCAACGGTATTCAACCGCCTTAACAACCTACGAATCGACGCGTGACACAATCGCGGGACGACATCCGCGCCGGCGACGACGCACGTCACGTACTCGCTCGCCTGTTCGCTCAAATCCATGCTGCTCACGCTCGGCGCCGCTATGCACACGCATTGACACCGCGTCAACGCACTAAAAACCCGCTCGCGACGATCGAGGTCTAAATCCCAAATCCCCTCCGCCGCCGCGTTCCTCACGTCCGCGTCCTCGCTCCGGAGCACCATGGCGACGCACGCCGCGACGCCTCCACCCATGCTGTGCCCGGTGATCACGAGCTCAAACCCATCATTCATCGCTAACGCTTTTGCCATCGCCGGCGCCATGCGTTTCAACACTTGCCACGAGGACGCGACCATCCCGGCGTGGGCGTAGCCGGTTAAAAAGCGCGCCGAGCCCGCGCTCACATCCGTCAACGCGTCTTTCGCTTCCCACGTCCCTCGAATCGCCAAAACCACGACTTTTTCTGTTCGAGCGACGGCGACGAATGCGCTCGGGGAAAACGCATCGCCGCGCCAATCGGCGTCGATGATATCATCCACGGCTATCGCGCACGCCGAAGCGCACGCCTCGGCGTCCGCTTTGCTCTCGCGCGCTAAACGTAGCTTTTCTGAAAACGAGCTCGCCTGTAAGGCGTACGCCGACGCGCCGTACGCCGCGATGGCGAAACGCACGGCGACGACGACTCGATCGAGGTCGCGTAAAGTCGGCATCGTGCGGTCGTCCACGAGGTTGAGCTCGCGCGACGACCGCGCGCGAGCGCGGTCCCGAGCGCGTTGCTCGCGCCACAACGCGAACGTCGCCAAAGGATCGAGCGAGGCCATGCCGACGACGCCCAAAGGTTTGATTTCATTTCTAATCGCGTCGTAGACGACGCGAAGGGCGTCGTTGAGATCGAGCCAATCGTTTGAGGCGCGCGTCGAAGCGCGCGCGCGCGCGCGGAGACGCGGCGGCATGAAGTGACGACGGGACGCGAAGACTGGATGGTGCGTGCGATATCACGAATCAAACGCGAAGGCGAACGCGAGGAATGCCGAACACGTCGCATGAAGATTGGGAAACCCGATGATTTTCGCACCGAAACGAACGTCGCAGGCGCGAGCGCGAACGCGCGCTTCGACGACGGTTTCTTTGCTCGACGACGCCGCGGCGAAGGAGCTCGACTCGACGTCGCGCGTGATTTTCACCATCAACGCTCGCGATGGGAACGACGTGGCGGTGGTGATGGAAAAAATTCTTGGGCGAGCGCTCGTGTCGGCTCGCGCGCGCGTGGAAAAGGTGAAGTCACGCTTCAGCTCGACGTCGACGGCGGCGCTGGCGGCGCCGCGAGCGCATTTGGCGCGCGTCGTCGCCTCCACCATCATCTTCCCGAATCGCGCGCGCCAACGAAGTCGAGCGTCGTGCGCGTGGATGATATCAGACGTCGCGCGACAGTGGAAATCAACGCTCGCGAGAGCGCGTGAAATTTGCCGGCGACGTCGCGCGAGCGCCGCCGCCGTCGAGCGTTTTCCACGTTCCATCTCGCGCGAGCTCTTTCCCGCAAGCACTCCATCACCCACCGCCCGTTCGTCTTTCTCACGTTCCTTATCATTCTCTCTCCTTCGCGACCGCGTGGTAAACGTCGCTTTCGCGGCGTTCTCCTCGAAATCATACGCGTACGTCAATTTGGTCGCTCGCGTTCGCTCCCCGCTCGCGCGTTCGCCCAGCCCTCGGTCGCTCGTTGACGTTTCGCCCGCATCACTCCCGCGCGGCGATTCTCGTTCACCCCGTTCGCATTCGCGCGCGCTCGAGCGATCGAGCGCGCGCGATGTCGTCCCGACGCTCGCCGCGGCTTTGAGCCGCTTCGCGCGTCGCTTTTCGCCGTCCCACCGCGAGACGTTTGCCATTTTAAACTCCATCCCGTGTGCGTCGAACGACGACCCGAACTCGAGCTCGCTCGAATTCGTTTTCGATGACGTCGATAACGCGACGTAACACGCGCTCTGTGCGTCGAGGGCGCGCTCGCAGTCACATTCGAGCTCGCTCTCTCGCGGGTCGTCGCCGACGCTCGCCCGGGCGCGAGTCGAGAGCGAGCGCCAAGGAAGTGATGCGTCGATCGCGAGCCTGTGCGATTGTTTCTGTGACGTGCGAAATGCGCTGGTGAAGTCTTTCGGGACGTACGTCGATGCGTCGACGTGAACGCCGTGGAGAGCGAGGACGTTCGTTTCGCGCTCGGGACGACGAGCGACGACCGAGGCGCGAAGAGCTCGAACGGCGACGACGACGCGAGCGGTCGTTTCATCGTCCACGGGGGCGCGCGTGGGCGCGCGCGAAGCGAACGTCAACGGCGTCTCGTGGGCGAGCGCGCGGGAAAGTTGTTCGGTCGAGAGGTCGTGACGCGTTTCGAGCGCCGCGGGCGGCATCCGCCCGCCGCGCTGTGCGGCTCCGACGGCGACCGAGGAGTCGACTGACGGCGACCGAGGAGTCAACTGACGTAGAGCGAGCCGTCATCCTCGCGGCGCAGCGCGGGCGCGGCGAACACGCACAATTCTTCGAGTTCGACCTCAAATCCTTCGTCCTGGGCGAATAACGTCGCCATGGTCGTTCCCGCCGGCGCGGCGAAATTCGACCCCAGCCTCGATTTCGCCATCCGCGACCCTCGCTCGTTGTTTTCGCCTAAATCAAACGATCCCCCGACGCCGGCGTAGGACGACCCATGTTTCGGGGCGAACCCGAGCGGAATCTGCAACCCATCGCTCCCGAAACACGGCCCTTGCGCGCCGAAATCATAAATCGCCGGGTCGCTCACGTTGGCGCACTTTATCCCGTTGGCGTACGTCTCCTCCTCCCCCGTCCCTCGCGCCCACGTGATCAAAAACGCCCCAGAACACGAACGATAATCCTCCACGGAATACCATCCCACTGGATTATACCCCCCCACGACCGTGCCTGCGCGCGTGCGCGCGAGAACGATCGCCGGCCCGGCGCCGTCGCATCGTTCGTGAAACGCTCTCGCCCGCCACCCGTCGCCCTTCGCGTCGAACACTTTCGCCAACTTTCGATTTCTCAGCGCCGTGCATCGCTTCGCTATGTCGTACGCCAATCGTTCATCGTCCTTGCCGTTCGCACTCGCATTGGCGATCGCATCGTCGATCTCGTTGTCGGTCATCATCATCTCATCGCGCTTTTTCGCGCGTTGCGCTTGAAAAAAATCACTCGAAAAGCGTTCGCCAATCGTCTCGAACCACGACGCCTTGGCGCGACACCGTCGTCGCTCGCGACCGACGTCGAGACCTCGCCGTTCGACGCCTCGCACGGCGACGCCATGGACGTTTCCATGCGTTTGACTCGCGCGCATTCGGGTCGCGAACTCGCGCCAGCAGAGCGAATGGTCGAGCTCGAGCTTCCATCGTCGACGTCGACGTCCCGAGGACGATCGGACGGACGGACGGACGGACCATAGGGACTGTTGACGAGTCGTGACTGAACCAACAGAACGGTGTCCTCGGACGATCGGACGGACGGACGGACGGACCATGGGGACTGTTGACGAGTCACGACGCAACGAACAGAACGGTGTCCTCGGACGGACGGACGGCATGATGGCCGGACCATGGGGACTGTTGACGAGTCACGACTGAACCAACAGAACGGTGTTCTCGGACGATCGGACGGATGGAACACTCATACATTACCATGTCGAACGCCGTGAACACATCGCGCGCGAATCACCACGCGTTCGTGCGATGATGACGTCGACGATAACGACTTTTCGCGCGTCGCGCGTCGCGCGCGATGGGAAGCGACAGACGAACGCGCGCGCATGACGCCTCGCGCGTGGTCGTGGAATCGCACGAAGTGAATTTATTTATATTCCTTTGCGTTTCGCCCGACGTCTTTTCGCGATCGCGCGCGCGTGAGGTGTTGGCGATCGTGAAACGAGCATCCTTACGCATCCTTGGGATCGCGCGACCGATTCATTTCGATTCATTTCGATTCATTTCGATTCGAGTGAAGTTTCGTGGTGAACGGAGAAACGATAGATAGATGGTTTGGTTTCGAGACGTTCGTTCGCCTCGCATCGCCCTGGCGTGCGCGTGCGTTGGCGTCGGTGTCGCATTAGCGGTTGCCGTGCGCGTCGCTTCGGTGCGGCGCGCGGATTATACGAAAAACGACGACGACGACGACGACGACGATGGGAATGTTGAAGGCGAGGACGTTTTCGTCCCGAGCGATGGATTGAACACCAGGGAAAATGAGGGCACGTCGTCGAACGCGAGCGATTCGTTGAGGGAATTCGCCCGGGAAGAGGCGGCGGCGTGCGCGTATTGTCGCCGGGAGCGCTCGACGCGGCGGTGCGAGCGGTGTCGAGCGACGTTTTATTGTTCAAAGAGGTGCCAGAGCGCGCACTGGAGGAACGGGCACGGCGAGGAGTGCGAACTCGATGAGAATATGGATGACGTAAGGGCGATGTATCACGAGGCGGTGCGCGTGCTGTCGACGTGGGACGCCGATCGAGGGTACGCCCCGGTGGTGGACATGTTTCGGCGCATCATGGCTCGAGCGGCGCAGGTTGGCGATAGTAACCTCGAGTGCGAAGCGGCTTTAATCATCGCGGAGATTGAGATTAATAGCATCAGACGCGCGTATGCGGTGCATGAGAGCGCGCGCGTGCGCGGGGGGATCGACGCCGCGCAGTTTGAGCGCATCACGAGCGCGACGCTCAAGCTCGCGTACCACAATAACGACAAAATATCCGAAGCTCGCGCGCACATCGCGGTTGGAGACTATTACTCCCTGGCCGTAGGCGATCACGAGGCCGCGGTCGAACACTACGGTTTGGCTCGAGAGTACGCCAGAGAAGAGGAGATGTTGCCCGTCGAAACCGAGGCGTGCCGACGTATGCGTTGGACGCAAAGCATCCGAGGCGACATCGACAGCGCCGCGTTGCTCTCCGCGGAAGTCTTGCGCCTCACGAGGGCGTACATCAACGAACAACACTCGGAAGACACTGGTGCGGAAGATCTTGGGGCAGCGCTTGACGAAAGCGGAAGCGGCTCGTCGCCGACGGTGCCGATGATACTTCGCGAGCACTGGTACTTGGGTGGCTACGAGAATCAAGAAATCTACGCTTTAAAGGAGCACGGATGCGCGCTCCGCGGCGAGCGACGCTTTTGTGCACCACCGCTCGTGATTCAAAAGTACCAGCCCGCGGCGGTGGCGGCGTTTGAGGAGGCGCTCGTCAAGCTCGATAAATATTGGAGCCGACATGGATTGGACGCCGACTCCGACGCTGACGGCGCGTACATCAAACGCCTGCTTTACGCGCACTTGGCCGATTTGTACGACAACTACCTCGTCGACGACGCCAACGATAACGCAGACGCCATAAGCCGTCGCCACACCAAAGCGGTCGACTATCGGCGGGCGTATGAAGCGATGGCGCCCGGAAGTTTCGGCGCCGCCGCGACGTGCGCGCTCTGCGTCGACCCACTCGGAGGACTATCCATCGACGACGGTCCGATCGCGATGACGTGCGCCTGGGATTCATGCGCACGCACGCACCATTTTCACGCCAAGTGCTTCTCCAACGTCCAGTATTCCAATGGATTGTTCTGCCCGGCGTGTCCCTAGGCGTGGGCCGACTGGACGATTTCACATTCCTGTACACCGCATTCTTTCAAGTTCCTGAACACGTATTCTATCACACTCCTGTACACCGCATCTTTATACACATACAACTCTCCGCACGTTCAATATACTTTTACGCTAAGCTATGGCTCTTTCCATTCTAAACGGCGCCGTTTACTCCAAACGGCGTCGTTTGTCACTTTTCGAGTGCTTATTTTTAACCGCGCGCTTCATTCGTCGCTGCTCCATCCCAACTACCCATCATGCCCAACGACGACCGCAAAGCGAGCGCCAAACCATCCTCAAAAAAATCAAACTGGTGCGCGATGCGTTCCTAATCTCTCGCCTCGTGAGGCACTCTCGTCTCGCCTCGTCGCTCTCGCGCCGTCCCGGTCAACCGCTGACCGTTCGCGTTCCACCCCGCGCAGCGCCCTCGGATCGGCCACGCGCATCGAGCGCCGCGGCGGCGAACTCGTCGCGTTCGCGCACGAAATAAAACCTTCCGGATACAAGTGCGCCAACGCCTTCGGCGCGCGCCCGGCGTTTGACGCACAAACCACATCGCGGTATTTCCAACAAAAAGTCCTCGGCGCGACCGCCGCGACGCGCGGCGCCAAGGCGCTCATGCCGTACGCCCCCGACGCCGCGCGCAACAGGCCCAAACACACGCTCACCAACGTCATCGGTCGACGTTTTGGCCCGTCCTCCGAGACGAGCGCGCGCGAGAGTTATCGTGGAGCATCCTCCATCGTCTTTGGTGACCGCTCGCGCTGCGAGCCGTGGACGACGACGAACCAAGCCATGCGCGCGCGCGCTTCAATCGTCGCCACCACGGGATTACTGACAAACCCTGGAATCGCATCGGCGATAGCGTCGCGCGTGCACGCGGCGCAGCGTCGGTGAACTCGAGCGGGCTTGAAAAGCCGAGCCGCGAGCCGCGAGCCGCGAGCCGCGACGACCGCACACGCCGACGCGAATGGAGAAATACGATGGCATCGATGACGACTTGCGCGCGAGCGAACGTTCGAACGCGTCGTACAAACGCTCAAACTTCGGTGAACGCGCGGGCGACGAAGCGGGGGAAATGAAACGAGCGAGGCCGCGCGCGTCCGACGCGAGCTCGAGCGACGACGCGCCTCGGTTTCGCGCTCGACGCGAGGAGACGCCGTCGCACCCGGGCGGGGTGAACGCATTCGCCAAAGCCGCGATAGACGAGCGAAGGAAATTATCGTCGAAGCGCGCGCACGGCGTCGAGTTTGAACCCGAGCGAAGGCGACACGGTTCCGCTCGGGCGACGAGCGATCGCGAGTGGGAGGAAACGCCGGGACGAGCGCGGGACGAAGCTCTGGCGACGCCGAGCGGTTCAGGGCGGTCGTTTCGCGACGGCGAGAGAGTGATGTCGTGGGACGCCGTCGCGGCGCAACCAGAGGTCGTGAGCGCGAGCGGGTATGGGAGGCGAGAGCGGGAGACGTCGGGGACGAGGAGCGGAGCGACGCCGGGGTCGACGCCGAGTTGGAAATCAAACGCTTGGGCCACGGGCGGGATGACGCTCGCGAGTAAATTTGTCGGCGAAGGCGTCGCGGTGGAAGCGAGAGGAGAGTTACGAGACGTCGACGCGCTCGCGCGCGCGCCAGGGGAGGAGGATGAAAAAGCGCTGGATCGAGCGTGGTACGACGACGACGAAGGCGGCGGCGGGCGAGGCGAAGCTCGGGACGCAATTTTGGCGAACGGTCGCGATGACGAGCGGTACGCTAAGAAAGAGCAAGAGTATGCGAAGCGTTTGACGCGAAAGGACGGGTCGTTGATGTCCGTGGCGTCGTCGAGGCGCGTGAGCCAGTTGAACGCGGATTCGAATAGATGGGAAGAGAATCGAATGATGACGTCGGGGGTGATTCGCACGAAGGAGATTGATTTAGACTTTGATGATTCCGAAGAAAATCGCGCAGTGCTTCTCGTGCATGACACCAAGCCACCGTTCTTAGATGGGCGCATGGTGTTCACAAAGCAGCAGGAGATGATTTTGCCGGTGAAGGACATGACGAGCGACATGGCGCAAATCGCGCGCAAAGGAAGCGCGTTGGTAAAGGAGGTTCGAGCAAAACGAGAGGAAAATAAAGGTAGAGATAGGTTTTGGGAGATGAAAGGGAGTAAAATGGGCGCGATCACGGGTACTACGAAGGCTGAAGACAAGGAGGCGGCGACGAACGCGCAGGCAGCCAAGGAACGTGACGACGATAGACCGGATGTCGTCGGTGCCGACGGCGAAATCGATTTCAAGGCTGGCGCAAAGTTCGCCGAGCACATGAAAGAGGGAAAATCGACTGCGCAGAGCGAGTTTGCAAAGACGAAAACCATCAAGCAACAGCGAGAGTTCTTGCCCGTGTTCGCGTGCCGCGAAGACTTGATGCACGTCATTCGGGAAAACCAAATCGTTGTCGTCGTCGGCGAGACGGGGAGTGGGAAGACGACACAAATGACGCAATACATGCACGAAGAGGGATACTCGACGTTTGGTATGGTCGGATGCACGCAACCTCGCCGCGTGGCTGCCATGAGCGTCGCCAAGCGCGTGAGCGAAGAGATGGGATGCGAGCTCGGCAAAGACGTTGGCTACGCCATTCGATTTGAAGATTGTACGGGCGAGGACACGGTGATCAAGTACATGACGGACGGCGTGTTACTGCGCGAAACCTTACGAGAGCCGGATTTAGACATGTACAGCTGCATCATAATGGACGAAGCGCACGAGCGGTCTTTGCACACAGACGTGTTGTTTGGCATTCTAAAAAAGGTTGTCGCTCGTCGCCGCGATTTCAAGCTCATCGTCACCTCGGCGACGTTGAATTCGCAAAAGTTTAGCGATTTCTTCGGCTCGGTTCCCGTGTTTCACATTCCCGGGCGAACTTTTCCAGTCGAAACGCTGTATTCGAAGACTCCGGTTGAGGATTACGTGGAGGGAGCGGTGAAGCAGGCGCTCTCTGTGCACTTGTCCTCCGGCCCCGGGGACATTCTCGTCTTCCTAACGGGTCAGGAGGAGATTGAAACTGTAACGTACGAGCTCGAAAATCGCGTGGCATCGCTGATGGACGAGGGTACTTGTCCGCCGCTGAATGTGTTGCCCATTTACTCGCAGTTGCCGAGCGATTTGCAAGCGAAGATTTTCCAAGACGCTGAGGACGGCAATCGTAAATGCATCGTCAGTACGAACATCGCCGAAACGTCGTTGACGCTCGACGGCGTCATGTACGTCATCGACAGTGGATTTTGCAAGCTCTCCGTTTTCAATCCTCGCATGGGTATGAACGCGTTACAAGTGTTTCCGTGCTCGCAAGCTGCGGTAAACCAGCGTTCGGGTCGCGCTGGTCGTACTGGTCCGGGCACGTGCTATCGACTGTACACTGAAGCGGCGTTCAAGCACGAAATGTTACTCTCCACCGTTCCCGAGATTCAGCGCACGAATTTGGGCAATGTCGTGTTGTTGTTGAAATCGCTCAACGTCGAGAACTTATTGGATTTCGATTTCATGGACCCACCTCCGCAGGAGAACATTTTGAATAGCATGTACTCGTTGTGGATCTTGGGCGCTCTGGACAACACGGGTGGACTAACGCAGCTCGGCGCAAAAATGGTTGAGTTTCCTGTGGATCCACCGCTGGCGCAGATGCTCATAAAGGCCGAGCAAACGAGTTGCTCGAACGAAATGCTCACCGTCGTCGCTATGCTTTCCGTACCATCGGTGTGGTTTAGGCCAAAGGATCGCGAGGAGGAATCCGACGCGGCTCGTGAGAAATTCTTCGTTCCCGAAAGCGACCATCTCACGTTGCTCAACGTATACCAGCAGTGGACAAACAACGGTTATCGCAACGATTGGTGCAACAAGCACTTTATTCAAGGCAAAGGATTGAAGAAAGGCCGCGAAGTGCGCGCGCAGCTGATGGATATCATGAAGCAACAGAAAATTCCCTTGTTGAGTTGCGGCCAGGACTGGGACGTCTGTCGACGCTCCATCGCGGCGGCGTATTTCCATCAAGCCGCGCGTTTGAAGGGCGTCGGCGAGTACGTCAACGCGCGAAATGGCATGCCGTGTCATCTTCACCCGAGCTCGGCGTTGTACGGTTTGGGTTACACGCCGGATTACGTCGTCTACCACGAGCTCATCATGACTTCAAAGGAGTACATGCAGTGCGTCACCGCGGTGGAGCCTCAATGGCTCGCTGAGTTCGGTCCTATGTTCTTCACGCTCAAAGAAAGCCACTCGAGCATGTTAAAGTCAAAGGCGAGGCTCAAAGAAGATAAGGCGAAAATGGAGGCTGAGATGCAAGCGAAGCGCGATGAAGCGGAGCAGCGCGACGCCGCATCCCGTATGCACGAGGATGAACGTCGCGCGAGACAACGCAGTCAAATCGTTACTCCCGGGCAACGATCGATCGCGGGAACGCCAAGAGTGGAGACAGGTGGATTCTCACGACCACCGACGGGATCGATGGGGTCGAGACCTTCGACGGGGCAGCACCGCACCGGGCCAGGCGGGCGCACGCCCGGACGGAAACGTTTTGGTTTGTAATCTAATTTAGGTGTCTTGCGTCGACAATGCTATGTTGATTTGGTATGGCGTTAGTTCGCGCGTTTATCACGTTTGCACCGCGAGTCGTTTCAAGTGTTCCATGAATACTTGTAATGAGACATCGTCAGTGAAAATAATATCGCTCCCTCCGCCCATGGACGCGCTGCTATTGTACGTCGCGCTCGGGTTCAATTTGGCGAGAAGGAAACGCGCTTGCGAGCCGTGTTGATCGCAATCGACCAACCGCGGCACTGGGAAACGGGTTTTGATGATTTGCTCGGCATCGGCCTTCGGCGCGGCAAGCAGGTCTTTGAACGCCACGTGTTCGGGCTGATCCTGGTAATTCGCTTTGCGCCACTGCGCGATGGTCATGCCGTGGAAGACGACGACGCTGAAATACGCATCGAGGACTAAAATCCTGTCTGCCGCGATCGAGCACACATCCAAAAGCACAGGCTCCGGCGGACCATTGAAGCTATAGGAGGTGAGCGTCGGTTGAATCATCACCAGTGAATTGAAGACGTTTTCTCGCGCCAAAATCATGCGGAAATATGCGGTCTCATCCGGGGAATTGTTGAAGACCTGCACGAACTGCGATCTACGCAAGTTGAACATGAACTGCGGATAGATGCTAAACTGTGGCATGAGCTGGAAGGAATGCGGGTCATCCTTGCGATAATCTCCGAATCTCTGACACAACTCGATGAGCTTGCGATCGAGCCAACGCGTGGCAGCTGGACAGTCCGTTTCTTCTTCTGTTTCCATTTTCCACGACAACTGGCGCGCAACCAACACTGCCGCTGCCTCTTGATCGAATCCAGCAGCGATGTCATTCAAATTCGCGCCTTCGGTCCATCGCCGACTAGTGGTGATGACTCGCATACGCGTCTCCCCTGAAGGAAGCGTAAACGTGCACAGGAACTGCAAGTAAAACTGCTGTGCTTGCTGCCCTTGCATCGCCATCGGCTGCGCATCTTTCCCACCCGGGTTCGCCACCTCGAAGTACACCGCTAAAGATGTTTCATTGGTTAGCGTACACAGTTTCCAAGCTGTCGTCCCGCCGCTTCCGATGGGAGTATCCGCCACCGCTCCAGGTAGGCCTTTACGATCGAGCGCGGCGCACGGTCCGATCACGCCCGCCGTCTTCACGTCGCGACTTGTGATAACCTCAAACTGACCGTTATACGCGATGCCTAATCCGCCTTCGCTGTCCGGGGCGAAGAGCTTTTGAAAGGATGTTTTGAACACGGTGTGCGAGAACGACTCCGCCAACACGACGTTCCCACCCGTCTTTTCAACGCAAATCTTCATCTCGGCCAAACCCACTTGGTCAAGCGCGCATGCAAAAACATCCAACACATGCCCGTTCGCGCACAGATTCACCGCCACCTCCTCGTAGTACTTTTTAGCCTTGTGATAAAATGGCGCCGCGCCCTTGACGATGTCCTTATGCGACCTCACCGCTTGCTCCATATCCTTCGACACGACCGTCCCACCGCCATCCGTTGCGGCACCGCCCGTGAAGAGCATCGCGCGCGCATTCATACCGATAGCACTCGTGGATAGCAAGCACGACGCCACCATGAGCGCCGTGCCCGTGCAGCGCCCGCGCCGACAGCTCGGCAACGGCGCGAACGCGTCGCGATTCAACTCCTCCAAAATCGCCGTCAACTGAAACTCGCACTCGCTCAAGGGCACCAGAAACTTCGACGTCGGCATCGCGTTCGAGCTCGAAGGAGCGCCGCCGACGGCTGGCGCGGCGCCGTATCCCCCCCCGCCCGCCCGTCTCCCCCCGCTCCCGCCCAACGTCAACTGGTCCTTAATCTGCTGCGTCGTAAACTCCTTATTCCCACGAAACACGTAACTCTTCGGGCAATCCGCGAATCCAAGCTCATGCACGTGTACGTGCGTCCCGAACGTCACTAACCCAACGCTCGCGTCTTCCGGTAACATCGACAGCGCTCTCGTCACCGCCCGACAGCACGCCCGCAGTTCCTCCTCCTCCGCGCACGCGTCGACGACGAATAAATACGCCACCCCACTCTGCTGTCCTCGCCTTGGGATCGCGTACTCTATCGTCGTATAACTCGGAAATAACTCCGCGGGTAAATTCGTCTCGCTCAGTGCGTTGTAATGCGGGGGAAAGTGATTCCTCGCGTGGCACATCGCGCACACCCAGATCTTGCTCGCGAAATCCACTCTGGCGTACGGGTTCAGCACCCCCGCACACCCCTTACACCTCACCGGTTCATACGGCACCCTCGGAACGACGTCCGATGCGATCACTTTCGTCGGCGTCACCATCGCCGCGAACGGGACGACGCACTCTCGTTGCTCTTTCCGCGTCGCCGGCACGACGTTCCACGCCATGCGCACGCCATCGCGCTGTTCCAACCCGTACCAGTCCATGACTTGGGACGACGACGCGTTCGCCTGTGGCCAATGCGAGGCGTTGGCTTGGGCGTAGGGCGAATGCGCGTCTCGCGCGTCGAACGCGCTCATCGCGCGCGCGATCGAGTGCGCGTCGCGCGCGATCGGTCGCTCGACGTCGCGTTCGATCGCGCGCATGGTGTGTTTTTTTGAGCTTTTCGATTCGTGACTCGCCACTGTGTCCCTCGGGCTTCCCGGCGCATGGTGTGTTTTTTTGAGCTTTTCGATTCGTGACTCGCCACTGTGTCCCTCG
>Ga0222712_10002760_pt1 | contig 19714 bp, 14 predicted proteins | sample C33_657DmetaG_FD_165043 | JGI IMG/M metagenome (GOLD analysis project Ga0222712, IMG submission 165043) | Estuarine water microbial communities from San Francisco Bay, California, United States - C33_657D | ecosystem: Environmental > Aquatic > Marine > Unclassified | place: USA: California... | reverse complement strand
TCCCTTATTATGAGTTACGAATCCATTTACCAAATATGTATCTACCTCTTCAACGTCAATTGATACTACTTCTATTGTAGAATTCTGAACATCATTGGATAATACGTTTACTTCCTCTATACTACCATCCAATGCTACTTTTATAAATTTATCTCCAACTTGTACCAATCCTAATGGTTTAAATTTATAAACTTCTTCATTTATATCCCATACCATCATAGGGTGTTCTCCATTTCCTTTAACCGAACCACTATCAGTTGTTACGATATTCCATCTATCGACAAATGTATATGCTACATCCTTAACGTATGAATCTACTAATATTCCACCTGCAGTATAATATGTCCAATCATAGAAGTTAAAATCAGTAAGGGTATCACCATGAGGAGGGTAATAAGAACGAACTATATCACCCTCAACCAAATCACCCGCTTTCTTCGTAGTTCCATCACTCATTAAAACATCTTCATCTAAATGCAAACATAATCCACTCGCACCCGCATAATCATCTACATTATAAACGGTCTTTGATACCGTAGTATTATAACTCGTTGCGTGGTCATTAAATGTATCTCTGAATACTACTGAAAGAGTTCTAGCAGTCGGTGCACTTAATGTTGCAGAGTTACCGATGGCGTTTGCAGTAATTGATGGATTATACGGAGGGTTTGATTGAATAGAAAATTCAGCTCCAGCTGATAATGACCAAGTGAAATTATTAGTTACACCACCAACTCTACTTAAAAAACGGCTACCCACATCACCAAACCCTAATGTAAATGTTTCAGAAGTTGATTCTTTTACATATGTAAACCCACTAAGAGAATCTACCGAACCAATACTAAATTGCGACATTGCAATTGGCCCAGTTGTTGTTCCAGCTGCAGATGATAGGGAACTCGCCGCCGCTGCAGTAGCTACTTTTAAATTTCCTAATGAAAGGGTATCTCCCGATGATCTAGCCATTATATATTTTTAATAATTTTTCTTTCCAATTTGTATTATCACTAAATTTATCTATGAGTTGAGATTTAAGAAAGTTAAACTCTTTTTCTTTCTCTTCATATGATAACTCTATGATACCCTTATAAATATTTACAAATTCTTTTTTATTACCTGCTCTGAATTTATATTCTATATCACTACACCAATCTTTATCTAGAATAGGCAATTTTCCATAATCTAAACTTTGGAAAATTGAATAACCAAACGGCTCAGAACTAAAAGCGGAATGAGAAATTCCCCAATCCATTTGATAATATTTTTCACTAAATTGGCTTTCATATTGTATTTTTTTTAATTTAGAAAAATCTAAACTATTTTCTTTCCTCCAAGTTTTCTGAAATGGTCTTATATTAGTAAACATATATCCCTCTAGTCCGTCCAAATAGTGTGGGTTTTTCCTAGCCTCGCACCTTGCGGTAAATCCTATTTTTGTAGAATCACTTAAAGGTTTATTTTTTTCAAAGATATAATATGATGGTATAGTTTCGTATCCTTTAAAAACATCTTCCGTTAATTCAAATAATCCTATCCATATTTTATTTTTTGAGTTTACTAATATTTTATTTTCCCAATCTTTTGAATAATGAGGAATCCATCCAAATTCAACATCCGACAATCCATTTTGAATATAAACTTTTGATAAATCATTGTGAATTACATAGCTCCATAACTTATCTAAATTATCTTCTATTAATTCTAAAGGGGTGTAATGAGAATGCAATATATTTAATCTCCTACATTCTTTGAACTTTTTCTCAAAAATATCTTTGTGATTCCCATTCTTATCATTATACCAATAATGTTCAATTGGTATTTCAAAATCAAAATCAATTGGTTTGTTTCTATAAATAAGTAAAACCGGTTGAGTGTCTAAGTTATTACTTATTTCACTCAACCAGTTGTTTACCCAAATATCTACTCCAGTATTGATTTTACCTATTCCTGTGGTAAAATATACATCAAACATTTATTATAAACCTTTTTGTCTTTTCAAATTTTCAATTTCAACTTTCATATCGTTGATTTGAATTTGTTGTTCTTTGATACCTTCAATTAATAAGGCAACTAACTTATCATATTTAACAGCCTTATATCCACTTTCTCTCGTCTGAACTAATTGTGGCAATACTGCTTCAATTTCTTGAGCAATTACTCCCACATCATTTCCTTCATATCCATGCTCAATTTTATTTTCTTCTTTCCAATCAAATGTGTTACCACTAATTTTAGAAATTTTCTCTAAAGGTTTTTCAATTGGTTTGATATTATCTTTAAATCTTCTATCTGAAGAAGAATACGCTACGATATCGTTTGTAGCATCGATTCTACCAGTGGTAGCAGATGCAGCCATTCCAACTCCTAATGAGTTAAATTGTACATTTGATGAAGTAGCAACCGCTTGTCCGATAGAAATTGTCACAGCTCCCGTTCCTGCACTTACACCAACACCTGTTCCAGCTACCGCTGAAGTTACACCGGTATTTGTGATTGTTACCGCACCGGTTGCACCACTTACACTAATACCCGTACCTGCAACGTTTGAAGTTACACCGGTATTTGCAATTGTTACGCCAGTAGAACCATTATATGAAGTTCCACTTAATCCTGTGCCAATTGTTAAAGTTGCTAAGTTAGATCCTAATGATATACCGCTTATGGTAGAGTTAGCCAACATTGTGTTACTTACTCCACCATTTGGTATAGAAAGTGTATGTGAAATTCCTTCACCGGTTGTTGCACCTGTCGATGATAATCCACTTCCAGCAGTAATAGTTGCTACATAGTTACCAGATGTTCTAGTTCCTAATGCAATATCACCCGTTGTAGATGAAACATCAATTTGAGATGAACCTGAAACTACTCCAGTTCCACTTAATATTGTTGCCGCAGTAATAGAACCCCCTAAAGAAGTTGAAGTTCCTGCAATTGTAATTGAATTATTTGTTAATCCAATTGTCGGAGTTGCACCTTCGCCACTATTATTAGATAAAGTAATATTAGTTCCCGCTACTAAACTTGCAACATAATCACCTGTCGTATCAGTTCCTAAAGCTACTGAATTCGCTTGAATTGTAGCAGTACCATTTGATGCGATTAATATATCTCCACTAACGGATGCAAATACACCAGATGATATTTGCGATGAACCGCTAATTACCCCCTCAGCATTTAATTTAGTTTTTACTCTTGCATCAGTATAGTAAAGTTTTGTTGAACCTTCAGTCAAATCATCGGTATCAACAGATGGTAAAGATGTAATTTGCGATGAACCTGATATTACACCATCAGTATTTAATTTTGTTTTAACGCCAGTTCTAAAATGATCCGATGTTGTATCTAAACTGAGTGTTCTAGTAAAATTAATCGTTCCTCCACCTGCTAAACCTGACCCCGCATCTATGCTTATATTAGCGTGATCAATGTGTTCGGTTGCAACATAGTTAGTTGTCGCGTTATGATTAATTTGCGATGAACCTGATACTAAAGTTGTTCCAGATGCTACAATTGAACCGGTAATAACAACATTTCTACCCAATCCTATTCCTTGTCCATTATCATATATAGTGGAATTGGCCAAATGGTGAGTACCAGTTCCCATTGATATATAACCACTTGTTAGGTAATTTGGAGAACCTTTAGTTGTATATTCTGGATGGAAAATTACAGCACCATAATCTATTCCCTCAGATGATGAATACTCGTAACTCCAATCATTCTCTTGTCCATCAAAGAATAATGATGCGGTAGTACTAGAACCGGAATCATAAACCGATAAACCCGCGTATCTAGATGATGGGGTATCCGCGTTTACAACAACAAATGCATCACCAATGATTTTTGCATCACCGGCAACTGAAGTTATATAAGCAAATGAACCAGTTCCGTTTACAACAATATCGTTGAATGTTTTAGTTCCACCAATTGTTTGGTTGCCTGAAGTTCTTACAACAGTAGAGTTTACTGCAACATCATTTGCATTCACCGTAATACCATCACCCGCTCCTATATCTAATGTTCTAGTAGTTGTTATATCACCGCCACCGGTTAATCCAGCTCCTGCGGTAATTGATACGGAAGAGTGGTCGATATGTTCATTACTAACGAAATTTGTAGTTAAATCATGATCAATTTGAGATGAACCTGATACAACACTTATTCCATTAAAGAAACTTCCACTATGAATAGTTGTCCCATTTAATACCTGAGAACTACCACTAATTACTCCTTCGGCATCTAACTTATTTTTAATTGTAGTATTAATAGATGAAGTAAATGTATTTAAACTTCCACTCGCAGTTTCTAATAATCCTATTTTCGTATCCTGTCCGGCATTTGTTGTAGCTACCGAAGAACTAAATGATGTGTAACCGGTTGTATCTGAAATCGTAACTTGAGATGAACCACTAATTACAGTTTCAGCATTTAATTTTGTCTTAATCGTTGTATCGATTGAAGCAGTAAATGAGTTTAATGAAGAAGTTGCAGTAAATAATGCACTATTTCTACTATCTTGAGATGAAGTATATGAATTCAATGAAGAAGTTGCAGTAAATAATGCACTATTTCTACTATCTTGAGATGAAGTATATGAATTTAAACTTCCGCTAGCAGTTTCTAAAGAATTTAATCTTCCACTTGCTGAAGATGTAAATGAATTCAATGAACCCGTTGAGGTTTCTATTGCATTTAATCTAAGGTTCTGTGCATTTTGTGCACTTTGCTGAGATGATGTATATGTGTTTATACTTTCTGAAAAACTTTCCAAATCATCCAATCTTCCACTATGATTATCATGTATACCTTGATTTGAAGATGTAAATGTATTAAATTCAGTTGCTAAAATAATTCTATCTTCTGCATTTATTATACCACCTTTCCAATAGTTGTTAGTATTATCCCACACTAAAGAACCAGTCTCACCACCGGTTGAATCCAATACCTGTATTCCTCCATTAGAAGCGGCACTACCATTTAATTGAATAATATTATCTCCAATATCAACAGTTGTAGAATTTATAGTTGTAGTAGTTCCTTTAACTAAGAAGTCTCCTTTGATTGTAAGGTTTGATCCTGTAAATTGAACCGCTGCTTCTATCGATGAAGATAAAGAATTAAAATCACTTCTTATACTTCCACTAGCAGTTTCCAAAGAACCTAATCTTGCATCAGCTGATGAAGTATAAGAATTGTAAGTATTTCTAACACTTCCACTTTCAGATTCTAACGAAGCTAATCTATTATTTTGTGTTTGCTGTGAATCATTATTTGAAGAAGTATATGTGTTTAATGATGACGTGGTTGCATTTATTGCACTTATAACACCATTATTAGAAGATGTATAAGAATTTAATGTGTTAAATCTAGTATGAATAGATGAACTAAATTGTTCAGCATTTCCTAAACCATTGATGGAAGAACCGCTTATTTCTCCGGTAATTTTAAAATCACCCGATGCATTTGAACTTAATGTAGAAACAATTGTTCCAGAACCTGGATCAATAAATTTAATTGAACCAGTTGAAACATAAATATCTTTCCATATTTTTGTAGCCGAACCTAAATCGAAAGTGTTGGTGATAGATGGAATTAAAGAAGAACTCAAATTTGCATTCACTGCAACAGTATCCGAAGTTTGATCTCCAATTGTAATATTACCACCTAAAACTAAATTACCTTTGATTTCAGCATTGTTTGTGATATGTAATGTTGATGCGGAAACAAAAGTTGATGCGGAAACTGATAAGAAATTAGCAGCGGATGATTCTCCAATCGTTGCTAAAGTTAAATCACCGGAATTTCCTCCTACTTGTAAAGTTCCAAGTGTGGTGTTTACATATGGTTCTCCAAATGCTAATGAACCGGATTTGTCTGCCGTTGAACCTCTTCTAAATTTAAGTGCCATCTATTTTTATTTAATTCGTTTTTATTTTATATAAATATTGTTTCTATAACTATTCTTTACTTTATCGTACCTGATTTACGGTCACAATTATGGAAGGAGATCCTGGTATGTGCCCAGTTGCTTCAATGTATTCATATGTAGTATTAGTTTGATTAGATTGATACATAATTTCAAAATAATCACCTTCATTTGCTGTTTCCCACAAATTTAGTGCCATTACTTTTTTAGTATTTGATGGAATAGTTAAATATGTTGCAGTATTCGCAACATTCGTACCATTTCTTCTTAACCAAATCGCTAATTCAGCTGCCTGAGAACCCTGAACAATTTGAATACTAAATTGTATATTGTAAGTTGCCGTTTTATCTACATATATTTTCGAACTACCAGAAACATAAACAGAATTTACATCTAATGTACCATTATATGTAAATGAACTACTTACATTAGCACTTCCACTCTGAGTTTGAGTTGAATAGAATCCTCCCGCTGCAAATAAAGCGGGTAATGCTGACTGATAAGTTGTGTGAAATAATTCTCCGGTAGTTTGGTCATATGATACTAATGCCGAACCTGTATTTTGATAAAATAAACTACTACTTTCAATGTAAAACGCTCCACTAACTTTTGTGTTTCCTCTGATAGTATTTGAACCACTAATTTCTAAACTACCACTCATAATGGTATTACCCAACATATTGTTACTACCAGTTAGAGTATTATTTCCAATTTGTGTTGTTGAACCTGAAATCGATAGTGATCCACTTTGAATAAAAGCTCCATTTAATATTTTACTCCCACTATGATAAAAACTACCAGTATGAATATAATTACCGATTTGAGTTATATTTCCATCAATTATTTGATTTCCAATAAATGTATTTGATCCAGTGGTTGCAAATGCATTCAATCTTCCGTCAATAGATGCACTATAATTCATTACATTACCAATACCAACTATACTTCCACTATATCCTTGAGAAGTTACTATCCCCTGTTGTTCATCATCTGCAATTATAATTAATCCATTATTTGTAGGAAGTAATTGAGTATTACCGTCTGAATTACCAAACCAAGCGATAAGACCAGCGGGATCTCCTACTAAAAGTTCATTTCGGAAATCGATGAGATAATCATTAGATGCGGTTTGGAAATCATTTATTGGGGTTTCATCCGGAATATTAAAATCCCAATTATTATCAGGTAACCCATCATCAAATGGAACATTTCTTAATTCAGAACCATCTCCTTTAAATGAACCAGTGAATGCACTTCCTGAAAAAATAGAAGCAGTTATTGAATTATCAACGAATAAATTACTTAGGGAGGCTTCCGAACCACTAACAATGACTTTTTTCCAATTTGGCATCTATCTGAAAATTTGTAAGTTAAATTGATGCCGTAGAAGAGTTCGGATATATACAAAGAAGACACACCATGAGTTTCCCCATTAGTATCAGTTTATTATGTCTTTTGTACATCGCGGTAGGTTACAATCTAATGATTGCCCACTCCCTTTTCAGGCCAACAATATATCAACAATAAATATTAGAAAATCTCATTAAAGAAAAAAACAATAACCCTTTCGGATTATTGTTTCTTCTCTAAATATCTTTTTTGTAATTTTAAGATGATACTGTATATGATTTCTAATTCAGTACCTTTAAATGTTGAGTTTTTTATTAGATTAAAGAGGTACTCAAACTCTTCTATTGTTAAATCAACTCCACCAACTTTTTTAGTTTCTTTTTTCTCAACAATTGGTTCTTCCTGTGGTTGAACTTCTTCTTGAACTTGTGGTTTAATTGGTTCAACTTTTTCTTTTCCTTTTGTAAAAATTCCCATAACCTATTTTTATTTTAATTATTATACATAGAAATAAATCTCTCCACCTTCTATTCTTATATTACCAACTTTTTGATATGCAGGGATGTCAGATGTTACTACTGCCGCTACAAATGCATCTGGTACAAATGAAGTTGATGTGGAATCAAATGAACCGCTGAATCCCCATCTTAATTCACCTGAATCAAATGCGAATGCGTGTCCAACACCGTTTCCTTCATCTACTACTAATCCCGCTTCATCTGGATTTGTTGAACCACTATTTAAAAGAATAAATTTATCTTCAACAGCTAAGTTAGTAACATTCAAATATGTTAAGTCACCACTTACAGTTAAATCACCGCTAACTGAAAGAGAACCTGGCATAGAAACTGCCGAACCATTTAATGTGATTGCAGTTGTTCCATTACCGGCTTTAATATCATTTCCACCAACAGTTAAATCTCCAACAACTTTTACGTTTTCACCATCTAAAGTTAATGCAGTTGCAGTTGATGAACTAATATCGTTACCAACAACTTTAATGTCTCCTGCAAATGTTGTTAAAGTATCAGCAGTTAAAGTAATGTTAGTTGCTCCAGTTGATGATTTAATATCATTACCCGTTACTTGCAAATCTCCTCTAACTTCAACATTCGTTCCACTTAATTCAATCGCAGTATCAGTTGATGAACTAATTGTATTACCACCGATTGTAATATCACCGGTAATAGTTGGGTTATCTACCAATCCAATTGTTACTGTCTGACCGGAAACAGTTGTATTGATTTCATTAGATGCACCGGTAATTGTTAAATCCTGCGTTTTTAACTGAACGGTTCCAGTTGAAGCATCAGATCCTGATATATTCAAACTAGATACTAAACCTGTCAATCCACTACCTTCTCCGACAAATGAACCGGTGAACGAACCTGATAATGTTGTGGTAGCTTGATTGATACCTATTTTATTGTATCCGTCTGCACCAACAACTACCGCTAATGATGCGGATACGGTATTAAGTTCGGCTACCGATCCAGATACTATGACTTTTTTCCATTGTGCCATCTTCTATTTATTTACTTTTTATGTTTTGGGGTCTTCTATAACACGTATAAATATATAATATTTATGATTTAATTAAAACCTAAGTAAAAATAACCATCGGTTGAAAAATATATACCACCACTCACCGCCGTTGGAGTAGATGATTGAGGTTGCAATACCATACTACCGCTTATTATAACATCACTATTTTTAAATATAGTTGTTTGTTTATATGAATAATTTCCATAAGAATTTCCTATTACTAATTGTGAATCCGAACTTTGAGATGTACTCAGTTTAGTAAAAATTAATTCACTTCCACTAACTACTTGTCCAAAAATCAAAGATGCACTTACCGAACCCGTTACCCAAAGTTTTCCGGTATCATCTAAACTTAATAAATCTTTTGTATCAAAAATTTTAAATGAAGTTGAACCACTACTAACTGATGCAGTAACATCTCCACTCGCAATCTGATTTAATTGTAATCCAACAACTCCTGCAGCAGGTATATTAATTAATCCACCTGCATCTCCAACAAAACTTCCGCTAAATGAACCCGTATAAGAACCAGAAAAGGCTTCTAATACATCAATTCTTTCATTAAGAGAAGATGATACTGAATTAAATCCCTCACCTCTAGCACCCTGTGGCCCAGCCGCAATTACTTTGACAATTCGATTTCCTTCTACTGGTTCGGAAATTACTACCGAATTTGCTTCACTATTTATAATTACTTTATTACTAGCCATTATTGAATTCTAGTTACTTCTTTTCTATTGGTTATTACACCTTCTAATAATCTGTAAACTTCATCTCCACTATATAATTCTATATCATAATACGCTTCCTCAAATGTAAAATTAGCGGTTGTATCCGCATTTAAATAAACTCCTATTTGCCCCAATGAAGCAGCTGAACCTGATCCCGAACTTCCAGTACCAGCACTTCCAGTAAACCACAAATAGCTTCCCGTTCTTTCGGCAGAAGAAGTAATATCGGTTAAAGTAGCATATAAGGTATTGGTATTATCGGCATAATCAGAACGGATTTGCATTTTCATATTGTATCCTTGCAAATCAATAGCTGAACCAGACGAATCGGTATATTCTATCGAAAATCTATAAGTTGCTCCCTGCTCTATTGAAAATGAATACTTACCTGCTGCCATTTTGAATTAATAAATTATTTAGTGTTTAACTATTATAAATATGAGAAAGAGGATATATTAAATATATTTACTTTCCTGCTTCCAATTTATTAATTCTTTCCTCTAACTTTTCAATCGTATTTTGTTGTTCTTTGATTGCTTCTATAAGGAGTGCAGTAAGTTTATCGTATTTAACAGCTTTGTATCCACTATCTCTGGTTTGAACTAATTCTGGAACAACTGCTTCAATTTCCTGTGCAATTACCCCAACATCATGTCCATCATAACCATGCTCTATATTTGGAATCCAATCAAATTCATATCCTCCAATTTTCTTAACCTTTTCTATTGGAGAACCTATTTGAATTATATTGGTTTTAAATCTTTTATCAGATGAAGAATATGCCACAATATCATTTGTCGCATCAATTCTACCGGTAGTAGCACTCGCCGCCATACCAACACCTAATGAATTATGTCTTACATCAGAAGTTGTTAAAAGTGCCTGATTAATATAAGTTCCATAATTAGTTGTTAGTGTCAAATCAACCTGAGATGAACCACTTATTACTCCTTCCGCACTTAATCTTGTTTTAATTGTAGTATTGATAGAAGAAGTAAATGAATTCAATGAAGCGGTTGCGGTATTCAATGCACTCAAATTACTATTATTTGATGCTGTATAAGAATTTAAACTCGCGGTAGCAGTATGAATTGCACTTATATTACTATTATTAGAAGATGTGTATGAATTAAGAGTTCCTCTTAATGCAGTTACATCCGCATCAGTAGCATAAGTTGCATCAATAGATGCGGTAAATGATTCTATTGAAGTTAATCTATTATTTTGAGTTGTGTTAGTAGAATCATTTGAAGAAGTATAGGTATTCAATGTTCCTCTCAATGCAGTTACATCAGCATCAGTTGCGTAAGTTGTATCAATCGAAGATGTAAATGATTCTATCGAATCCAATCTAGAATCTGCAGAAGATGAGAAAGAATTTAAACTACTTGTAGAAATTAAAATATTACTTATAACCGAATCATTCGAAGCGGTATAAGAATTTAAACTACTCGTAGAAGTGTGAATAGCTGATATGTTACCATTATTTGAGGAAGTATATGAATTTAATGTTCCTCTTAAAGCAGTTACATCTGCATCAGTTGCGTAATTTGTATCAATAGATGCAGTAAATGATTCCAATGAATCTAATCTTTCATCCGCAGAAGATGAGAAAGAATTTAAACTACTTGTTGCAATAAGAATATCACTTATTCTCGAATCAGTCGAAGATGTATATGAATTAAAACTAGCACTCAATAAATTCAAATCAGCATCAGTTGCATAAGTTAAATTTATAGAAGATGTAAATAATTCTAATGAATCCATCCTTCCATTTGCAGAAGCTGTATATCCTTCAAATGTTGTATCCTCTAAAAATCCAGTACCAGCAACGATATTATTAATTCTCGCACTTAATGATGATGAAATCGTCATTAATGAAGATGTTAATTCAGATGATGATACAAATAAACTAGATGTTGCAGAATTTAATGATGCGGTTACTGATTCTAATGAATCTAATCTACCATCAAACGATTGTGTAATTGAATTTACCGAAGATGTAAACGAATGTAAAGAACCGGTATAATTTCCAAATTCAATTTCCGATACAAATGAAGTATCTAATGAGGCACTAAATCCTTCTAATGCATCTATTCTACTATCAAAAGAAGAACTATGAGTTGTATAAGATGAGGTAAATGAATTAAAATCAGTTCTTATACTTCCGCTTTCAGTTTCTAAACTACCAACTCTACTATCATTTGAAGAGGTATAAGAATTATAAGTTGTTCTTACACTTCCACTTTCAGTTTCCAATGAATCCAATCTACTATCAAATGATTGTGTAATCGTTTCAATTGAATTTAATCTTAAATCAGTTGATGCAGTATAGTTGTATAAACTTTCAGTAGCTGCACTCAAATTACTTATTACAATATTATTAGATGCGGTATAAGAATTAAGCGAAGCAGTTGAAATGAATAATGCATCATTTTTAGAATCCTGAGATTCAGTATATGAATTCAAACTTGCAGTTGAAGTATGAATTGCGTTAATATTTGTAGTATTTGATGCAGTATATGAATTTAAACTTCCTGTTGAGATTTCAATATCATTTAATCTTCCACTAAATGATGAAGTTGTAGATTCAATTGAAGAAAATTTAGCATTAGCAGATGCAGTATAGTTGTTTATGGATGAACTATATGTATGAAAACTTGCACTTTGTACTTCTAGATTTTGAGTTCTGCTGTTAATAGATGAGCTGAATGTATTATATCTATTTTGTAATATAATTTCTTCTTCATTACCAATAGTCCCCGCTTTCCAATAATCAGTAGTTGCATCCCAAATTAATGAACCGGATATTGTAGAAGCTCCACTTGCATCCCTAACCACCAAACCAGCATTTGTAGCCGCAGTTCCATTAAGAGAAATGATATTATCACCGATATCAACTGTGGTAGAATTTACGGTCGTTGCAATTCCTTTAACTAAGAAATCGCCCTTAATTGTCACAGAAGAACCAGTTAATTCAATTGCATCCTTTAATGATGATGTATATGAAAATAATCCTTCAATACTACTACTCGCTGAACTACTAAAGGTATTTAAAGATGAACTATAATTATGAAAATCATTTCTTATACTTCCACTTTCTGATTCTAAAGAATTCAATCTTCCATTTGTAGAAGATGTATATGCATTATAAGTAGTTCTTACACTTGCACTCTCAATTTCCAACGCATCCAATCTACCATCTTGAGTAACCAACGAACCGCTGAATGAACCGGTGAAAGAACCCGAAATTGACGGTGAATAAATCCCCCCTAATACAGTTAATGAACCCGTTATAGCTGCACTATGACTAACATTGAGAGTTTCGTCAATTTTCAAACCAGAAAATAATAATCTAGTATCTTGATGGATATATATGTTTTTGTTTGCAAAACTTTGAACACTTAATATCGGATATGGCACCGTATCATCTTCATAATCAATATAAGCACCTGCAAAATCTGCTCTTAATTTTATTGCAATATCATCGTTATAAACATCATTATTATGCCTTAATTCTAAAATAGCATTTCCATCAGATGGAGCGTTTATATTATGAGTAAAAGTTAAAGAACTTGTTAGCCCTCCACTTCCAGTTACAACATTGAATTGTCCGCCTGATATTGATACGGAACCAGAAATTATTTCGTTTCCTATAAATGTATTTGAACCAGTTGTAGCATAAGAACCCGTTACCCCTTCAATTGAATTTAATCTACCATTTGTAGAAGATGTATATGAATTAAATGTAGTTCTTATACTTCCGCTTTCAGTTTCTAAACTATTCAGTCTATTATTTTGAGTAGTATTAATACTATCATTGGAAGCGGTATAAGAATTCAAAGATGAACTAGCTACATTTAAATTATCTATTCTATCATTCAATGAAGAAGAAAATGTAGTTAAATTTCCAATGCTACCGGAAAGAAATTCTATTGAACCGGTTTTTACAAATATTTCTTTCCAATATTTTGTACTACTACCTACATTATGTATATTTGTTTCTTCTGGAATTAAAGAAGAAGAAAGAGATGCAACAACATTGATAGTATCAGAAGTATCATCTCCTAATTTAAGATTTCCACTTATAAAAACATTTCCTCCAAAATAAGCGTTAGATGCAGTAAAATCTCCAGTAATAGATAATGAACCGGAGTTAGCCAAAGAACCACTCCATTTTGAATTTGAAGTTTTTCCTGTGTTAAGTTTTACCAAAGTAATTTCTTCACTACCACTAGCTCCAAAAACTACACTTTGACTATCATTATTGAAGTAAGGCTCTGAATGTGCTAAGTTTCCTTTAGCACTACTACCACCTCTTCTTATTTGGAAAGTTGCCATCTAATATTTTATTGTTGAATTCTTTTATAAATATAAGGTTGAAAAAAATAACCTATTTAAAGATGTTATTTTATATATACTGCTAATGTGTTGAAATTTGTTGTATTGTTCGATTGAGGGTGATATAGGAAATACTAATGCCATTTCTTTGTATTATATTTATTAGAATAATCTAGCTACTCCTTTAATGTTATAAGTTCCTGATAATGTAACTACAATGTTTATATAACTTCCAGATACTATCATCGTTGGTGCTAAGTTTGGTGCACCTGCTCCCGATGTTTGTTTACCATTTTGTGATATACCAGTATTTGACCCATATGATGCAAATTGATAATTTGTGGATGTTGCAGTTCCGTTACTATTATTTACACCCAAAATATCAATTACACCACCATTGAATGAGGATGTTAAATATGATACTAAAACCAAATTTGCTGGATTTACTACATTTGTAAAACTAAATGCATTTGATGTAGCACCCAATGATGCTGTAACTTGATTTAAATTATTTTGAACATTTGAAACGCTTGAACTTAATGTATTAAAGGTAGACCCTGTCCAACTATTAAATGATGCGGTTGATAGAAGAGATGATGTAGTTACAGCATTAGCTCTATTTGAAGAATCCCCTGCCCACATATAACCCTCTAATAAACTTGCAGTGAATGAACCGGATACAGAAACTGAACCTGTGAATTGATGGGTATCAGTTATATCATTTCCAAAAATTGTAGAACCTGAAGACCAAGATTGAGTTACATAAATTTGAGATGAGGATATAACATAAGTTTGTGCAGTTATAGATCCAGTTACTACTAAATCACCATTTATGGCCTGATTTCCGATAAACGTATTCGAACCAGTTATTGCAAATCCTAAATTTGTTAATTGAGTCGAACTACTAACTATTCCCGATGGAACATTGGTTAATGATGTATATGATATACTACCACTTAATACATTATCTGCATTTAGTTTCGATTTAATTGTTGTGTTAATAGATGAAGTAAAACTATTAAGAGAAGTTAAATCAACAATAGAAGAAGTTGTTGCAAATCCTAAATTAATTATTTGGGTTGAACCAGAGATAGTTCCTGCGGGTACACCTGATGTTACTAAGGCAGTTATTCTACTATCGAAACTTCCACTATCGGTTACATACGATGAAGTAAATGTATTTAATGAAGCAGTTGCTGTATAAACATTACTTAAAGAAGTATTCACCGAAGATGTAAAAGTGTTAAATGTAGAAGCACTTAAAAAAGGAGTTACATTTGGTAAATTTGAAGTTAAAGCAAATGAACCAGTTTCACTCTCGGTAATCCAACTACCACTTACACTTTCAATTGAATTTAATCTACTCACCAAACTTGCAGTCGAAATACTTGCAGTATATGAATTAAAAGATGAAGTTGTTACCAATGAAGATGTATCAACACTTAACACCGATGAAGTTGTTGCAAATCCCAATGAAGTTATTTGTGCGGATGAACTTATCGCTCCACTTAATGAAGATGTGTATGAATCAAAAATTGATTTAGATAAGAACATTGATACATCCGTTACAAAACTTCCGGTTTCAGATTCAGTAATAAATGATGAAGTTTGTGCTGATGTTATGTAAGAGGAAGTTGCATTTATCAAAGAATTCACTCTACTATCATTTGATGCAGTATATGAATTAAATGATGAAGTTGTTACCAATCCGCTTAAATCTTGTTCATTTGTTGCTGCAGTTATTCTACTATCAAAACTAGAGCTATCAGTTTTATAAGAAGATGTGAAAGTATTAAATGATGAACTTAATAATAAAGAAGATGTATTAACTGAACTAACCGATGCAGTATATGCCTCAAAAGATGATGTTGATAATTTAGATGCGACCGATAAAACCGATGCACTCGCAAAAGCATTTAAAGAAGATGTAATAGAAGATGCACTTTGTAATAATTCTATTTCAGTAGCAAATGTTACATCAATACTTGCACTAACAAATTCTATAACTCTTTGTAAAGTAACTTTTTGAGTTTCATTACCATCCACAACAGGTAAAATACTACTCGTTGTTAATTGTTCTATATTATTAAGTGCTGATATTTTTGGCATTTTATTCTGCTATTAAATCGTTTCCATCTTCAGTTTGAATTGGTAATCCAAATACATCAGGAGATTCGGTTTCAATTCTATTACCCAATAATTGATTCCCAAATTCTTCCAATGGTTTTTCCAAAGATGTAGTTAATCTTCCATTTACATCGAAACCATCACTTCCTTGTAAAACAATTTCATTTGTAACAATTACCTTTCTGATACTGAATCCTTTTTGTGTAGTAGGTTGATTATCGAATCTCTTAGGTAATAAATAAGCATTTACTGTTAAATTACAAGTAGTTCTTACTATTCTCTCCGAACCAGCCCCAACATCTTGCTGTGTATCAAAATTAGCAACTGAAACTCTAAATTTATAATTACCATCTTCACCCCAATATGCATTATCTGCATATTGAAATTGTTCTATGATTTTATTATTATGCTCGGTGTACCCTGTCCAAAACATTACTTCGTATGTTAGGGTTACATAGTTTGGCATCCTTACATCATACGCTTCAAATCTTCTTTTGAAATCAGGATTTAATAATGAGAAACGGTCGTATGCATGTTTTTGAGAATACTTTTTTACGGTTGGATATGTTACTCTGTGGTCTTTTAAAAATCTCAATGCATCATTTGATTCAATTGAGTTTCTTTTAAACATCACAATAGGTAATTGAATTTTACCCAATTTATCTCTTAAATAACCATCTCTTTTAGCACCCTTCCATCTTTCCGCATTTCCATAGATAAGTGGAACTTTTACTTTAATACCATTTTGCTCCACCTCTGGCATCAAATGTTCCTCCATATATTTAGCAATAATAGTATCTACATCCAACAATGATATTTCTAACATCTTGGATTCATCCTGCTTCACTATTTTTGAAAATTCTTTATCTGCCATTATCTTACGATTTGCTCTAAGTTAATTGTAGTATTTCTACTAATAAATGTTTCACATATAATTGAAAACTTATTAGCACCCTGCCCACCTATCCATTGGTCTTCATTTACATTTGATATCTCATAATAAGAGCCATCTAAGTAAACATAATCTCCAATCTCAGGATAAAAATCATTTTCAATTAAAGTATGACGGTTAAATCTGAAACGAGTTGTTCTACTAGCATCTGCACCAAATCCTTCATAATTCGCTTCAGTAGCATCTCTTTCAATTACAGAGTATGTCTCCATTCCCTTATAATATCTTTTATTTAAAGATTCACCATAGAGATTATAGGCAGTTTCTGCAATATTAACTTTGAAAAGGGTTACTAATGTTTCAATCACATCATCAACCATCTCCGAAGAAATCTGCTCAAAAAATTTTATATCTCTCGCTGAATTAAAACGTGGCATATTATCCTATATAAATTGCTAGTGGAACTTTTTGTAACATCTCTAGTTGTTGCTGAGCTTCTGCTGCCTTATTTTCAAATTGAGTTTTTCTACTTAATTCTTCTAAATTTTCTCTCAATTGTGTAATAAGGTTTTCCTTTTCAGTTGTAGCCTCTGCTCTAAGTTGCGCACCATCCAAAGTGGTTTCTCCACCAGGTATAGGAATAGTATTATATTTCTCTCTGATAGCTCCCAATAATTCTTTGGATAGAGCCAATGTATATTTTCTAATCCATTGTTTACCAACATCATTTATCTTTCTATAAGGTATAAAATTATATCTTATATTAGAATAATCTGATACAACATTTGGAGTAGTTGTTATTGAATTTTTTTCAAAATCTTTCTTCACATAATATTCAAAATAAATAATCTGGTCTCCAGTTGGAATTGGAAATATTTGTAATTGATTATTTACAATATTAAATGTATGAGCCGATTTACGAATTTGGTCATTAAACTCAATTGCCTGAATTCTTAAAAGGTCTTCATAAAATGGTAGTAATACGAATTGGGTTGCAGTAGAAAACGAACTAAATCCAAATTCTTGTGTAATATTCAAAGTTCCCATACCACTCACCGCATAAGGGTCAAAGAAGCGGGAAAGAGCCGGCTTTGGTTCGAAATAAACTTTAGTAATTTCTATTCTACTACCACTTTCGTATGTATCTGCGAAATCTTTTAAATCATAAGATTGTGTATAAGCACTTGCACTTACAAATCCTCTTTTTATATCAGTTCTACCACCAACACCTGCCAATGTTCCATACGCATCACTTATTCTTACTATTGTAGGAACAAATGAACCATCAACTAATTGACCGGTATAATTTGTAGAAGTACTTTGTCCGGAAACAATTGATAAATTATTACGAATATTAAATTGGTTTACCTGAGCACCATACTCTGATACGGATTCTTCGAAACATGCAAAGAATTGCTCATCGATTAGTTCTACATCTATGATAGGATACCCCAATCTTCTTGCGCACCATAATGCTACCTTTGGAGCATCATCTCCAAATATACTATCATCATCGTAAATTCCAAATGGTGTTTGGCCAGTTTCAAAAGATGATGATCCAGGATAATGGTTTATAGTTGAGTTTACTGACATTCAGATTTATGTTTGAGGTTAAGCTAAATTAACCAATTTATATTTTGTTGAATATAACAATTTCGCAACATTATCCAATTCGTTTTGAATCCAGCTTTCCTTTAAATTATCTGCTTTTCTTTCATACTTTAAAAAAGTAATTAATTTATCGAAATATGCGATTATATTTTCCTTACTAGCATTATTATCAGTTCCATTCACCTGCTTAAATTCTATTAGTCCAAATTGTCCCTGATATGCTTCAATTAAACCATCTAATAGTGGGATGATAGATTCATAATATTCCTGCAATGCTTTATGTATTGCAAATGAACCAGGCCCTTTTACTTTAAGGTGAAATTCCTGAGTTTGAGTTCTACTATGTAAAAATATAGAAGCTAAATTCTCCATTTATTGATTTATTTTATTTATATGTATAAATATCATTTCTGAATTAAAAAAGAATTTGGAAAGATTTGCACTCTTTCTCTATCTATACTCTTTTCCTCAATTAACTCATTCATAGCTTTCAAAACCGATGGGTATGCATCTATATCATCTCCCCCCATATATCCACCTACTTTAACTCTACTCCACCAATTATTCATATCTAATTTCACAATATCGTAGTTATGGTCTCCATCTATATAAACAAATTTTAGAGATTCCTCATCATACCATTTCCACAACCATCTACTATCTCCAATCATAAGATTTATATACTCTTCTACCCCACATAAACGATAATGTGCTTTAATCAACTCATCTATTGGAATATTAGTAAGTTCTTTTGAAAAACGGTATTCATAAAATGATTTGGGGTGATCCCCCCTTCTAACATCCGCATCAATTTGCCAAAGTGAATCTATGGTATCAAATTTTATTCTCTTCCCACTTTGTTTGATTAAGGAAGCCATAAAGATTGTTGATTGACCGAAGAATGTTCCAATTTCTACTATGGAATCTCCATCTTCTAATTTATCAATTATGATTTTATAAATATCTTCTGCACATCCTATCCAACCTGGAACATCTTCATAGGTTTTGATTTTACCTATTTCGTATTTATCTTTTATTGTATGTAACCTCATAAATTTAAATATAAAAAGATATAAAAAAAGGGATAATTTCTTATCCCTTAACTTTACCATTAAACCTAAAATATATTAGTACTCAATCATTGAAATTGGAACATTATAAGAACCGAACCCACCACTCAAAACTTTTAGG
>Ga0222712_10002759_pt1 | contig 19716 bp, 17 predicted proteins | sample C33_657DmetaG_FD_165043 | JGI IMG/M metagenome (GOLD analysis project Ga0222712, IMG submission 165043) | Estuarine water microbial communities from San Francisco Bay, California, United States - C33_657D | ecosystem: Environmental > Aquatic > Marine > Unclassified | place: USA: California... | reverse complement strand
TCTTGTTGATCCTGAGCAAAATGTGAAGGAAATCGAAACTCAAGTCAAGTATTTGAATGAGCTGAATATTCCTTTCCTTGTTGTGGTGAATAAGAGAGATCTGGTTTCTGCTGAATTTGAAGAGGAGTTATCAGTTATCAGTTATCAGATATCAGATAACAGACAACAGATGACAGACAACAGAGCTCCGACCTCAAACCTCGTACCTCATACGTCAGACTTCAGACCTCAGACCTCCAATCTTATTTTCTTATCAGCACGAAATAAAGATGGTATTGACTTACTAAAACAAGAAATCCTCCGCAAAATAAATCTTCACTCCATCAATACCGATGATGTGCTGATTTCTAATATCCGCCACCTGGAAGCGCTACAAAAGACCGAAGAGTCGCTGAACCGCGTACTTATAAATATCGATAATCCCATAACTTCAGATTTCTTGGCTTCTGATATTAAACAGGCTCTTTATTATCTTGGTGAGATCACCGGTCAGGTTACTACGGATGATTTGCTGGAGACGATATTTAGTAAGTTTTGTATTGGGAAGTAACAAGAGCAAGTCATACAAATTACAAACTATTAGTTAACCTATTTTAGCTTTCCAACCTTTTTTACTTTAGTAACAACTAGGCCGGTGGATAATGAAACCCTCTACAGGCGGATTATAGAGAAATCTCGCATTAAAAGGATCACGTTAGCTGCTATTTTTTCCAATCTCGCTTTTGCTCCTTCAACTCGCGTTCGGTATTCTCCTGCATGCTGTTTTCTAACTCGATCTGGATGCTGCCATTAGCCACCGCCTCGAAGAATTTGTTGCGAGGAAGTGAATCTACCACTGCTTCATCCTCGCCGCCTAGAGTTTTTCCCTTGGGCACCCACTCGCCTTCCTTGAACTTACCACCCTTGTCTTCCTTTTCATAATAGGGGCTATAGGCATTGTTCTCGGCCCCGCTGGCCATACGAATGTGAAGGGCCTCAGGATTCTTCAAATGGTATCGCCAAATGCCATACCCGATTGGCTTACAAACCTCAACCCAATTGCCATCAGCAACACCCAATTTCTTCTCGAGATGATATAATCCGAAACCGCCTGGCTTGCTTGCTTCGTTAACCATATTCTGCGCTGCGCTTGGGGTGCCAACGAAGTTAGCGTCTTGGCCCCAGCCCTCGAAATTCCAGTCTGCGTCCATGCCAAGCACCTTGCGATGTGCCCAGTGCGAGATAAAAGCGTGGCCTCCTTGAGCGAATTTATTCAGATGCTGCGATTGGGTAGAGTTTTCATTCTCCTTCTTGCCCATGTACGCCTCAGTAGGTCCGATGTTTTTGCGGTCCTCTGACTTCTTTAGGTTCATCTGGTTAGCGAGATAGGCTCCACCGGCCGAATTAACCATTCCTTTCATTTCTGGGTGTTCTTTGTTGTATGCCCTCACGTTGGCCCGTGTATCTTTGGAGTTGAACTCGCGCGACTCGTCCACCTTAGATTTGATCTCACCCCAACGCGGTTTTGCTCTTTCGGATTCTTCTGGAGTGTTTTCTTCTCCTTGTCTTGTGATAAGCTGCGGCTTTTGAGAAGGAGAATTATCGGCCATAGTCTGTAATTGAGCAGTTTGCTTAGACTGGGGACTGTTGTTTACCATTTCCTGAAACGACTTTAGCTGCGAAACTTGCGGACTATTATTTACCATCTCATTCATTTCTCCTTGAGCAACAGCTTCAGGTCTGTTGTCCATAAACTGAACCGAGGAATCGCTATTAGCTTGCAGTTTTGGTGCGCTGTTGGCAATGGCTTGGCTCTTGTTTTCGGATGTTTTGACGGCGTGACTATTCATTGAGTTATTGTTGTCTTTTTAAATCGTCAGGAATGGTTTGAGTCTAAGAGTATTTGACTTTGTTAAGCATCGCGACCGAAGCAGTAAATGCTCAGTACTCAAAAATGGACATTTAGATTCAAAACTTTTAAATACCTATACGGCTCATATTATTGGGATGTACTGTAATACACTGGTTTTACTACTAATTTACGAAATTTAAAAAAAAATATCAATGAAAATGAAAAGCAAAAATTTAAAAAAGTATTTTAAACTCACTATTGTAATCGGATTTCAATAGTAAGGCTAACTCACTTTAATTTACCTTATGCAAGTGTTGCAATTGCTGATGCAATTAATGGTATGCAAATAATTCATTTGGAAAATGACCTCATTCTTAATTATATTGGTCTTGATGCCTTTCTTATTAACAAGCAGGCATCTGGACGGAAACAAGATCTTGCTGATATTCGGGAAATTAAGAAACTGCAATCTATTGGATGAAGCCGGAAAAAGTAGAAGGCTCAACAATTTAAATTCTAATTGAAAATCATGATGTTAAAAAAGCTTCAAACTACTCAAACTTCATCGCTTTTATTACGATTTGCCTTCGTAATATTTTGCCTTCTTTCTCCCTTCGCCGTTGAGGCTCAGAAATTAAGGATTGCCTGTATTGGAAATAGTATCACCTTCGGAGCAAGACTTGATAAGCCGGATCTTGAATCTTATCCGGCAGTCCTATCTGAAATGCTTAAATCAAATGATTACCAGAACTATAGAATAAAAAATTTTGGTATTGGGGGCGCAACCCTACTGAGATTTGGGACACCGAATCTATGGCCACTCATAGACTCTTTACAGAATTTTAAGCCTGATATAGTAATCATAAAAGCCGGGACGAATGAAACTGTTGGCAGTCCACGTCTCAACTGGGAAAATATCAACAACTTCGAAAAGGACTATTCAGATTATATTTCCCTGATCAGAAAGGTTAATCCGAATTGCAGGATTGTTATATGCAGTCCTTTAGATATGGTTATTCAGACCGAAGGTTTAAGTCCAGAACGAATTACAGACCTTAGTGGCAGAAGGCCCAGGATTTGGGAGCTCAGGAAAAGAATAAAGAAGATAGCCAATACCGAAAATACTTACTTTCTTGAACTTACCCGCCCCTTTAAAGGGAAAGCCAATTTAATGACCAATAAAGATGGAGTTCATCCCAATAAAGATGGGTATCAATACCTGGCATCTTTGGTGTTTGACTATATGGTAAAAAGAAAAATTGTGGTTAAATAGATAATATGCAGGTTAATTTAGGAACTGTTGATTATTACTGCCTCCCTTAATGATTAACCCTGCTTTAATTCTATTGATAAAGCCCCTGTCACACTTTTTTTTGAGGACTTGAAGCAGAAAAGAATAGCATTTTCATTTCCTTGCTCACTTGATCGTTAAAATTGTACTTTCTTTATCAGTTCTGCCTCCAATACCATTCAAATCATACACTATTTTTCCGGAACGAATAGTTAATTCCGTTTCTAGCTTTTGTGTTCCTTTGAGTAGGTAGTTATGTGAATCAATAAATCCAAAATTTCCTTTTTTCAAGGTGAATATTGCTATATCTGCTACCGATCCTACAGAAAGATTACCGAGTTCTTCTCTTTTTATTTCCTTGGCAGGATTCCAGGTTGATCGCAAAATAACATCTTTAAGAGGCATGCCCATAGTTAAAAATTTAGACATAATATTAGACATGTCTTTCATTCCTGCATTCATACTTGAAATATGCAGATCTGAGCTTATTGAATAGGGTACAAATCCCTGTTTTACTGATGGTATTGCACGGGCAAATGTAAACCCATTGCCACCATGCCCGATATCGAAAAGTATTCCTCTTTTTTGTGCTGCAAATGCTAAAGGCGAAACTTGATCATTCACATATAAAAAAGGGAAGGTCAATCGGTACATGTGTGTAAAAATATCGCCAGGTCTAAGATGTTTCATAAACAGATCTTCAACTGAACTGATAGCCGGTTTTGAAGGATAGGTTAAATCTAACATGACGGGCATATTAGCTATATTTCCTGCTTTTACCGCACTATCTAAGGGTATAAATGGATTTGCACCAAAATGAGCAGATTTAAAACCTACCACATCTTTTTTATTGGCTATAGCAACTTGAGCAGCCATATTGGGATCCATATCATTCACATTCTGTTGGTTCTGGCCCATTCCATCACCTACAATATTCAGAAATACAAGAATCCTTGTTTGTGATTTGTCAATGATATTCTTCTTGAATTCTGGGAAAGTTCGCCATCCAGAGCTTCCGGCATCGCCAACTGTAGTAACACCAGAACGGAATGTAAAGCCATCAGGCCAAACTGAACTTGGCCCATTCATATATTCTTGTTTTAGATTAGTTCCTGAAAAAACATGCACGTGGAGGTCAATAATTCCAGGAGTTACAACCATGCCTTTGGCATCAATCACTTTTACGCCCAGATTGGCATCAATATTCTTTGCTATCAGAGTAATTTTACCTTCTACAGCAGTAGCTGTTTGAGCGGTTTGAGTACCCTGAGCAGAGTTAATAGCAATATCCATTACCTCATCAATATTGTTCTTTGGGTCAATTACATGACCTCCCTTTATGATAATACTATAGGGTTTTGTTGATTCGGCGGGTTTAGATTGCTGAGCGTTTGTATTGCTGCCTAGTAAAAGAAGAGCAATAAAAAGTGATGAGTATTTTTTCATGAGTATAGATTTTTATTTATAAAATCTGAAACAAAGGCAGTAATTTGGGATACACCATATGTTTCTCTATAACATAAATATAAAATTTATTCCGTTATAAGAATTTAGATGAATTATTTAAAGGAATAAAAAAAGGATTAACAGATGAATGTTAATCCCCTTCAGCAATAAGTATAGCTCCCCTAAATTTAGGGGAGCATATTCTTTATTTCTTATTTTTGATTGTTTCTATTTCTAGAACATTATTAGTGATAGTGCCGGTAATAGTTACCTCATCGCCAATAAAATTTTCAACTAATTTAACATTGCTAATAGAATAAACTTTGTCAGCAACTACAAAAACTGGAATTTTACCGCCTTTTACACAACTTTTGGCGCAGGCAGCATGTTCCTTGTTATTGCCTTTTGTTCCACAGTGATCATCACCGATAAAACCAGTCCATTTTCCTTTGTCCATTACATTGGCAGCAGCTGTTAAGCAAAAAGCTACTCCAAGAAGCATTAAGTACTTTTTCATAATTTCATTTTTTTTTAGACCTGAATTTAATATTTTTTTAATAAAGTAATGCATTGATAAATTAAATAATTGCTGTGATGATGCATTGATAAATAATATTAGAGTTTAGTATTTGGTTATATTTTAATATTAGATCTGTTTTTTTTAGAATAAACTAATTAATGATAATAAAAAACCAGTGTATTTTTATCCCCTTTTTTTATCCAACATATACCTGTAATACCTTATCATATTAATGTTACAAGGCATTTTATTATATCCTATCGATCTGATATCCTTGATTTTATCTGATTTATTGGGACTGTCTTTTACTTCGTCTGTATTCAGGTTTGTTAGCTATTAAGTATTTTTCTATATTTCAATACTAAAACCAAAACACACAATGAAAAAAAATCATTTTTTATTTTTCGCCATTATTATATTCGGCTTGAACGCCAGCGCTCAGCAACCTGCAACTCCTTCAGGTAAGCCCTATAGTTATATCATTAAAGGTGGTCATGTCATTGATTCGAAAAACAATATTGATGAAATAATAGACATTGCAGTTACTTCAGGAACACGTGCACAAGCTGCCCGCCCTGCAATGGCTGAGCGTCCGGCAGCAAACGGTCGTCCTGCTCGTCCTGCTATGCCTGCCCGTGCTGCTATTCCTGCTTCAGAAGGCAAAGTTGCGCTAGTAGCTAAAAATATTAATCCTGATTTGGCCGATAAGATTATCGATGCTAAGGGTTTATATGTAACACCAGGCTTGATCGATATTCATGTTCATTTTTTCTGGGGGCATGATGGTAGTTATTTAAAAAATGCGGCAACAGCATTACCAGCAGATGGTTTTACTTTCCGTACCGGAGTAACTACCGTAGTTGATGCGGGTTGTACAGGCTGGAGGGATTTTGAATTGTATAAAAAGCGGACTATCGATGCTTCTCAAACCCGAGTATTAGCAATGTTGAACATTGTTGGTACAGGAATGGATGGTGCCGGTGAGAGTAATATTGATGAAATGGACCCTCAGAAAACTGCTGAGATGGCTAAAAAATATCCTAAGGATATTGTTGGGGTTAAACTGGCACACTTTGGAGGGCGTACCTGGGTTCCAACTGACCGCGCTCTTGAAGCCGGAAAGCTTGCAAATATTCCAATCATGGTTGATTTTGGTTCTGCAGATCCATTTTTGCCTCTTGATTCATTATTTAATGTAAAGTTCCGTAAAGGTGATATTTATACCCATGCTTTTGGTGGAAATGGTACTGATAGCCCAAATGGACGAGAATCTATTGTTGATATGAATGGTAAAGTAAAGCCATTTGTTTACAAGGCTAAAGAAAAAGGAGTGATCTTTGATATTGGTTTTGGCGGTGGTAGTTATCTATATAACCAGGGCGTTCCGGCTGTTAAGGCAGGATTCTATCCAAATACCATCAGTACTGATTTGCATACCGGAAGTATGAATGGCCCGATGAAAAGCATGGAAAATATCATGGGTTTATTTATGGCAACCGGAATGCCACTTAAAGAGGTGATCGCGGCAAGCACATGGAAACCTGCTCAAGCAATTAAACGCGAGGAATTGGGAAGTCTTTCTGAGGGATCTGTAGCGGATATAGCGATATTTAAGATCACTAATGGTAAATATGGATGGCCTGTAAGAGGCGGGAAAATTGAAGGATCTCAACGATTTCAAACTGAAATGACTTTAAGAGCCGGAAATGTTGTTTATGATTTAGATGGAATTTCACAACCAGCAGGACCAGCGCCAGTACGCTAATTTTTACTGGTATTTATTGTATACAAAAAGGAGCAATTCTATTGGGAATTGCTCCTTTTTTGTGTCTTCAATACTTGAAATAAATCTAATCTTATATTCTTTTAAGGTTAGAATAGATTTCCTTTTTTAAATAATGGATTAAATTGGTTGATATTATCTTATCGGTTATTAGTTTAGTTGTAGCAATAATTTGAATGACTTTAGCTAGATCAATAAATTGTAGCTTTATCTTTAGTTTGATTAGTTATTTTATCTAGAAATATTTAACATGCTCTCTTCCATGCAAAAACCTCATTCAATTTTCTTTAAATTTTCATTATTTATTTTTAATATAATTTTCTGCACCAATTTGTTGGCTGCGGAAGTGAATAAAGGCCAACAAATTATTGCACTTGATCCTTATTGGAAATTTAATATTGATCCCAATAGTGAGGGCTTAGAAAAGAAATGGCATACTTCAAGTTTTAATGATGCTGCTTGGACAATGATTGCAGTTCCAGGTAATTGGGATTTGTACAATGAATACGCTAACTATAAAGGGAATGCCTGGTATAGGACTTCTTTTAAAACTCCATTAGTAAAAAATAAGCAAATTATTCTATCGCTTGGAGAAGTTGGGATGTCCTATAAAATTTTTCTCAATGGAAAACAGGTTGCAGATATTCTATGCGGCAATTATATGGAACAATTCGACATTACTAAATTGCTAAAAACAGGTATAAACAATGTGTTGTCAGTACAAATTGACAATAGTCTTAACTATGGTGCCTACTGGAGTTGGGGTGGTTTTAGAAGGCCTGTTTCTTTATTGGTAAGGGAGCCTGTATTTATAGAACAACAACAAATTACTTCCGATCCAGACTTATCTAATGGAACAGCGAATGTAAGTACCAAAGTTTTTTTAAAAAATGAAACCAATGTAGATAAAGTAATTTCACTTAAACAGCAAATTAGCATAAATGGCTTAGTATTGACTTATTCTTCACCAGAAATTATAAAGCTGGCTGCCCATACTGAAAAAGTGCATATTTTTAATAGGCCACTTAGCAAATCGCAAGTCAAGCTCTGGCATTTTGACCATCCATCATTATACAAGAGTACGGTTACTTTGCAGGATCAAAATGGGATTGTGTTTCAGCAAACTTCTCGCTTTGGTATTCGTAAAATAGAAATTGATGGTTTACGGTTTTTATTGAACGGTGAATCTGTTAGGCTTGCTGGCTATAACTGGGTAGCTGATGACCGTACCACAGGAAACACCCTTCCTGAATTTAGATTTAAGGAAGATATTGATTTAATGAAAACAGCGGGAGCCAATATGGCCCGTATTTCGCACCGCCCACTTCCCGATGATGTGATGGATTATCTAGATGAGAAAGGGATTTTAGTCTTAGCAGAATTTAACAATTGGCCTCCCTATATGAATGCAGAAAGTGAGGAGCCAAAAATCTTTGCCAAAAAGTTGGTAGAACAAAATTTCAATCATCCTAGCATTTTTGGTTGGAGCATAGGAAATGAAAATGGTAGTCTTAAAGATTTCCCGAAAGTAAATGAATATTTTTCTTCAATAATTGATTACATCAAAGAAATAGATAAAAATCGTTTAGTAACCTATGTGTCTCATACCGCTGATTTTCAGGACAATGATGCTGTCAAATTTTGTGATTTGATCATGATGAACAAATATGGAAATTTTGAAAAAGCAGTCGACAACTTAAAAATCCGATATCCCAATAAAGTAGTTTTCCTTTCTGAATACGGGGCCCATGCAGATAACCTCATTTATGATACTCCTAATAATTCTACGTTTAAAACCTTAATGGTTGATAATCTTAGAAGTAAAGAAAATCTTATTGGTTATTCCATTTGGACATTCAATGATTATAGAAGTAGTTATCAAACTCCTGTTCCTTCGGTTTCAACACCACTCCACCAACATAGACAATGGGGAGTTGTTGATGTATATCGAAATAAGAAAAGAGCATACCGACAGATGCAGAATTTTTATGCGCCGATTTCAGATTTACAATTATCTATTAAAGAATTATCTGGTCAAAAGATGCAATCAGATATTGTACTGGTTCCAAGAAAAAAAATGGATATCCCCTCGTATGAGTTAAATGGATATCAATTAGTTTGGGAATTACGTAACAGTAAAAATGAAAATTCGGCAATGGGTATAATCCCACTCAAAAATATCCTTCCAGGTTCTGAAAGTGAATTTTACCAGGTAAAGTTTAGTAGGTCAGATAGCGATATGTTCTTTAAACTTTCACTATTATCTCCAACAGGCTATGTAGTAAAAGATACCACACATTTTTTTGCACCGCCTCCTGCTCCTAGTAAAATTCAATTATTAACAGGTACAAAAGAAGCCAGGCTTATCTTTGAAAAGTCACCAATGGCTACTGAATACCAAGTCAAGTATCGGATGGTTGACAGTGTTGAATCCGGAATGAAACCAACCATAGATCATTATACAGATATTACAAACCTTGTTATGGGTAAAACATATGAGTTTTGGGTAGTAGCAAAAAATGGCTTTGGTGAAAGTGCCCGCTCAGAAATTAAAACATATACACCTACACCTGGATACATGTTGCTTCCACCTGTAATTTGGTTATCTGAGCCCGGCAATCATTCTTTTTTTGTAGGATATTCATTTTATTGGAGTGATGCCTCTTATGAAGTTAGATACGGTACTGATTTAACTAAAAAAGAGAATTGGAAAACAAATCGGACTACTAATTTTTCAATGATCCAAGTACCTAAATTAGAGAATGGTAAAACCTATTATTATCAATTGCGTAAGTTGAGTTTGTATTATGGCTCGGTAAACGAATGGAGTGAAATAAAGCAGGTAATACCTAATAAAGGTCATCAATTTGGCAGTATCAGTATCCAGGGCTTTAAGCAAACAGCCAATGAGTTGGTCGTCTCTTTTTCAGGGGCAAAAAATGCAACGGGCTATAACATCATTTGCCACATGAATAACAAGAAGAAAGCTTATTATGTCAATCAATCAATTTCAGGCTTGACCAAAATAATATTAGATGATGATTCAGTGGTAGAATCACTTGAAATATTCGCGAATTAAGAATATATGCCATGAAAAAATCAAGGTATTGTGTATTTGTAGCTCCATTCCTATTTTTAATTTTTGGAGTAGTATTAAGTGGGATAGGTCAGCCCTTATTATTTGATGTTAATCCGCGATATGAAGTTAAAAACCTGTCAGAATTTACTGATTCAAATGAATTTAGCGTTCGAAGTGGCCTGCCCAATTTCTTCAAAAAAATCAAGCGAAACAATTCATCAATAAAAGTTGCTTTTTTAGGTGGAAGTATTACCCGCGCTGATGAGCAATACAGGTTACAAATCACTAATTACATTCAATCATTTAATACTTCTTGCGTAGTCAAGGGCATTAATGCAGGTGTTTCAGGTACTGGATCAGATTTAGGTGCTTGTCGTTTGTATGAGCAAGTACTTCAATATAATCCAGATTTGGTTTTTGTTGAATTTGCGGTAAATGGAGGAACAAGCCAAGCCATAGAAGGCATTGTTCGTCAAATTAGGCAACATAATGCAGCAACTGACATCTGCTTCATTTATACAATTGCAAGGGAGCAGTATATGATCTATGCAGCAGGTCAAGTGCCTGATAATATCAAAAAATTAGAGCGTATTGCTAATTATTACCAGATCCCTTCAGTGCACATGGGTCTTTATCCTGCACTATTAGAAAAAAGAAATCAATTGATTTGGAAGAGTAATCTTCCTGTTGAAAATAAAATTGTATTCTCAAATGATGGTGTTCATCCTACAGAAGCTGGCGGAAATTTATACGCTCAGTCAATAGCAAGAGCATTAAAAAAAATAAGTGAAGTAGAGAATCCTTTTTTTCGGAAAAAAAGAAAGCCGATTTTTAAAAATAGTTTGATTGATGCAACTATGTTTTCGCTCAATCAATATGGAGTTTATAGCTCTGGCTGGCAATTGATAAATACAGATGATGTACCCGAGCTAAAACAATTTGCACCCTGGTTCAAAGAAGTTTTGAACGCTTCAACCTCAGGAGAAACGTATACTTTTACCTTTAGAGGCAGTGCATTTGGTATTTTTGATATTGGCGGTCCAGAAGTTGGACAATTAGAAATTGTTGTTGATGGAAAGGTAGTACAGTTAGTAAAATCACCAGAAACTACTATGCTTAGCCTATCTGAAGATAAAAATACAGGCGCTAACTTATTAAATCGATTTAATCAATACTGCAATAACCGATATAGGGGTCAGTATGAGTTTATTGAATTGCCTAAAGGTAAACATGAAGTTCAGTTGAAATTATCAGCTGTATTACCTGATAAAAAGGCTATACTCGGATTATCAAATTTGGATGACTACACAAAACATCCTGAAAAGTATTTGCAGCACAAGGTTTATTTAGGGAGAATATTGTTAAATGGGAGACCCCTTCGGTAAGAGAATTGAAACTAATCTTGTCAAGACAATAAATTCTTTTTTTTGTAATAGGCCATTTTATTGCAATAGATTCAATTTTAACGATCTTTTGGTGTACCCATTCATAAGATAAAACTAAATGTAAGTTTTTATTTTGTTGAAATTCAGGATTGATTTTAATGTAAATTTCAATACTAAGAATGCGCTTTCTATCTAAAAAGTACTTTTATCGCTTCAATACTTGAAATGTTTCTTAATAACCTTGGGATAATCAGCCAGAGCAATCTCCGGTTCCGCAATTTCCGGATGCCATAATTTCTCCCATTCAAAACTATAATAACCTTTATAATTATCTTTTGAGAGAATGTCTATAGCTTCAAAAATAGGTACATCTCCTTGTCCTAGTAGTTTATATTCTAGTTTATCTCCAATTAATTTGGCATCCTTAATATGCGTATGGCGTATGTATTTCTTTAATTTAGTATACACCATTGTTGGTGATTCTTTGGTGATGGTCCACATGTTTGCAATATCCCAAACTAGTGCAATATTGGGATGCGATACACCCTCCATAACTTTTAATATGTCGTCAGAGCCCGAAAAATCTCCATGGGTTTCAAGTAAAACAGTCACATTGCGTGATTTTGCATATTCGCCAAGAGTTAAGAGGTTTTCTATTACCGTACTAATGGTTTGATCTTTTGTTCTACCCTTTGGAAATTTATTAGGGAATACCCTTACAAAAGGACAATTTATCTTTTGTGCCAGATCAATGAACGATTTAGCTTCAGCCATACTTTTTTCTTTTTCTGGCCCTTCATGAAAGTGCATATTGGCTGATGCCCCAAGGTTTATAAATTTTAAGCCCTTTTCTTTCATCAAAGCCAATATTGCTTTTATCCGCTCTGGACTATTGAATTCATCACATTTTGTAAGATCCATCTGGCGTTTAATGCCGCGAATTTCTAAACCGGAATAACCATTTGCCGATGCAAAATCTACAATTTGTTGAAAAGACCAGTCGGGACAGCCCAGTGTTGTAAATGCTAAAAGAGGCTTATTTTTTTTACTGGCAAAGGCAGAATTTGTCATTGCTGCAGCAAATAGAATGGCAGAATGTTGCAAAAATAGTTTCCTGGTATAGATCATAGCCTTTTTTGATTTTATGAGATATAAATTTAATTACGAATTATTAATTACGAATTACGAATTACGAATGCTCAGGTTTTAGTACTATCACGAACTTCGGGATTTTTTTCAGTAGATTAAAGAATTTATTAAACCTTAATTTGTAGCTTGAATAAAATAAACTCTTTTCTGAACTTTTAATAAAATATGCTCATGTCAACAGATCTTCAAATTCAAAAAAGCTTCAAAAGGAATAGGACTAACATTTTTTGGGTATCCTTAAGAATCATATTTACAGGTTTAATTCTACAAGTGCTAGGTACTCAAGAATCTTTTGCGCAAGATAAATTAGAATCCAAAGGCCACATTCCAATTCTGGGCTGGTACAGTATCCCTCCCGAAGAGGCTACATCGGCGCGTTATATGGAAATGAGGGATGCTGGTTTTGATTATAGCTTTTCTTTTCTTGGAAATTTGGAAGAGGTTCAAAAATCACTAGATGCGGCTCAAAAGGCGGGAATGAAGATTGTGATTGGATGTCCTGAATTGAAAACTGAGACCGAAAAAACGGTAAAACGCTTCATGACACATCCTGCACTGGCCGGATATTTTTTGAGGGATGAACCCGCTGTGGATGCGTTTACTGAACTTGGGAATTGGGCAAAACGTGTGAATGCGGTAGATGCTAAACATTTTTGCTATGTAAACTTATTCCCTAATTATGCCACTTCAATCCAATTGGGTACTAGCGATTACCGGGAGTACGTAAATAAATTTGCCAAAGAAGTACCACTGCATTTTCTATCCTATGATTCATATCCGCTAACTACTGCAGAAGGAGTATACTCCAAATGGCATCAGAATCTTGAAATTTTTGCTGATGAGGCAAAGAAAATTGGTAAACCCTTTTGGGGTTTTGCGCAATCTGTTTTATTTGATGATTTTCATGAAGTTCCAACTTTAGCTACTATGCGCGTACAGATGTATACCAATCTTGCCTATGGAGCTCAGGGTTTACAATATTTCACCTACTGGACACCCGTATCTTCAACAGAAGATTTTCGGGGAGCACCGATCTCTTTAACAGGTAAAAGATCAGCAGTTTATGATGACATTAAACTATTAAACCAGGAAATAAAAAATCTGGCGGGAGTATTTTTTGGAGCTAAATTGATATCAATTAATTATGCCGGAAAGGAAACCCCAATGGGAACAAACCGTTTATCTACGCTTCCAGCATCTTTGAAAGTTCTAGAAACTGGTGGGAAGCCCGCCATAGTATCCATCCTTGAAAATGGCGACAAGCGATTTCTTGTTGTCGTTAATATGGATTATAAGCACAGTATACAATTAACTCTGCTCGGCAATGATAGTTTGAAAAGGATATTAAAAGATGGCTCCATTGTACCCGCAAGTATTTATGACACTACAGTTGATGTGGGAGCCGGAGATATTGCGGTTTATATGTTTTAGTCAGTGAACTACAGTAAAATAAAAGTTAATTTTTAATTTTTATTCCCACTATGATCCTTTAAATTGAAAATTGTATTTTTAATAAAAATCCTAGAAATCATGAAAGTAATTATTAAAATAGCCTTACTACTACTTTTTATTGCTCCTTTGGTTAATCAGGCTCAGACCAAATTAATGGCAGGTGATAAAGCCCCTGATTTTACTTCAAAAGATCAAAATGGTAAAACTGTTTCGCTTCGGCAGTTTAAAGGCAAAAAATTAGTGCTTTATTTTTATCCAAAAGATAATACCTCTGGGTGTACTGCTCAGGCTTGTAGCTTGCGTGATAATTTTAAAGAGCTTAAAAAGGAAGGTTACACTATACTTGGAGTAAGTATAGATGATGAAGCTTCGCACAGAAGTTTTATAGAAAAAAATGCTTTGCCATTCTCTTTATTGGCTGATGTAGATAAAACGATCGTAACAAACTATGGTGTATGGACAGAGAAAGAAAGAAACGGAATTAAGGCTTTTAGTACAACACGTACCACATTCCTAATTAATAAAGATGGATATATTAATCGGGTGATTACTGAGATTGATACAAAGAATCATGCCGGTCAGATATTAGGAAAGAATTAGAACGGATATTTTAATAAATGAATGTTTAAAACATAAAAAAGGGTCTTTTTGGACCCTTTTTTATTAGTTTTCTTTTATAGCCGGAGCTTCTTTAACTTCAGTTTCTTCTGAAGTTCCGTCTTTAGCATCTTTGAATTCTTTCATGCCCCGGCCTAAACCGCGCATAAGCTCTGGGAGTTTCTTCCCGCCGAACATCAATAATATGAACAATACAATTAAAATAATTTCGGGACCACCTAAACCTGCCATAATTTTTTGTTTTAAATTTTTAACAATTTGGGAAAAATTATGGATTTAAAAAAGAATTTTCATTAATCTGTTACAAAAACTAGTGTTTATTTCTGCTTAGCAAAGAGAGTTTATCTATTACGAAATTAATTTATCGGGGTTAGAATTAGGTGAAACCCATCAATTCACTTCCGTCAATCAGATCGATAATTTTTTTTGATGACAAGGATAAATCTATGTTATTTTGCTAATCCTGCCTCTGAAACTAACATCAGCAATCCAAATTTAATAGCCTCTTCACCTTTTTCATTGATCCACCATTCATCAAGAGAATGTGCATTTGCACCTTTTCCACCACGGCCAATTGTTATGCTGGGAACACCTAAAGAAATGGGAGTATTCGAGTTGGTTGACCCTGTACCAGCAAATGCTTTTCCATTAAAGAATTCAATCACTGCTGCAGCTCTTTGTATCAATGGCAGATCTTCTCTCTGAACTCCAGAAGGACGTTCGCCAATTTTTTCGAATTTCAGACTGAGTTTAACCCCGGTTTTTACTCCTGCATTGTAATCGTTAAGTGCTCTGTTTGTTTGATCTAGTAGTATTTTTTCAATGCCTATTAATTTTTCAGGGCTTAATGAACGCAAGTCTACCTCAATCCATGTTTCAAAAGGAATAGAGTTTACAGATGTTCCACCACCAATACGCCCCACATTGAAAGTTGTTTTTGGTCCTGAACTAACATAATCGCTTGCTGCAGTGCTAAAATAGTCTATTGCTTTTCCCATTGCGTGATGGGGGTTGGCTAAACCAAATGCACCCCATGAATGCCCTCCAGGTCCATTAATTGTGATTTTATAGCGTATGGATCCTAAACCGTTAGTTACAATTCTATTGATATCGCCTCCATCTATTGCAATGTGTGAGTTTATTTTTAATGCGCCAGTTTTAAAAATATTTTTGATTCCTCTAAGGTCACCTAAGCCTTCTTCACCCACGGTAGCAGCAAATAAAATGTCAGATTCAGTACTAATAGATGCTTTATTCATTGCCTTTAATACGGTTAGCATCATGCTTAGTGCCCGGGTATCATCACCTATTCCGGGAGCAAATAGTGTGTCACCTTTAATTTTAACTGTTACGTCAGTTTCTAAAGGAAAAACAGTATCTAGATGTGCATCTATCAGAACAGTTTTTCCATTTCCATTTCCTTTTCTTAAGGCAAGTACATTGCCAGCCTGATCAATCCAGATACTATCAATGCCTGCTTCTTCGAGCATTTTTTTAAAATATTCAGCTCTTTTTTGTTCCTGAAAGGGGGGTGCAGGAATTTGTGTAAGTTCAATAAGCTCCTTCATGCTTGTAGGCTCTAGTTCCTGGATAATTTCAAATGCTTTTTGAATTTTAGCAGAGCTGCTTAATTTGTCAATTTCCTTTTTGTAGGATGATTGTGCACTAATATTTTTTTCATTCTGAGCATGCAAAAAAGATGTTGCTAAGAAAACAATAGTAAACAGGATGAATTTTTTCATTGACGGGACGCTTAATTCCTAAATTTTCGGTGATAAATATATGAATTCAAATTCTGGCTTAAATTATTTTAATTTTCCTGATACCAATCAGAGCAATAATAAAAACGCTGTAAATAATAAAGAACGGAACGATGTATTGAATTAAATTCATGGGGAGCATAAATGCAATGATCAGCAATTGAAAACCCAATCCATAAATCGAAATCAAGGTCATGAACCAGGAAGGAAAATTTTTGACTTTAAAAGCTTCGGGATCTAAAACATGGATTATTTTATCAAAAAATCCATAAACCAGGTAATATATCGAGAATAAAATATCTACTGAACGCTGTCCCTCTCCGGGTAATGCAATTGGTGATTCATGTTCAAAGATCTTACTGGTTGTATCACCTCCCTCTGAACTATTTCTTAAAATGACGTAATAATAATTATATAGTGTTCCCTGTAGTTGTATTCCAAAAAAAGCTAAGAAGGCATATAGAAAACTGCTTTTTGTGACATAGGCTATCGCCGTGAAGATTAAAAAATTCAAAATTATGTCAAAAACACTGTCTAGATATCTTCCTGTGTAAGACGGGGTTTTATTTATTCTTGCCAGTTCCCCATCGGCAGCATCAATAATTGATTTCAGTATAATAAAAAAGGATGCCCCCCAATAATTGCCAATTAATATGCAATAGATTGCTATTAGTCCGCAAATACCAAACAGTAAAGTTACATGAACAGGAGTGATAAAAGTATGGCTTACCTGGTTAGCAAATAATTTCCCCATTGGCCTCCCATAATCAGATAAATCGAGGAATTTATCTCGAGCATTAAGTTTTGACATGATTGTCTTGAACGAGTAGCTTGCAACAATATAGATGCGGGTGCAAAGGTATGATTGTTTAACGTTTTTAATGAACTATTGCAACATCTTTGGTATATGACTCTTTTTGTCTGAATAACAGGTTAATTTGTATAAAAAATTAGTAATAGTTAGAATTTATCAAGACTTATTAATAAGGTGCTCTACTTTCAAATAAGGTTTTGTTTTGCCTTTCTTAATTTTCTACTGTACAAATCTTATAATTTTCTGCTAGTATTATTGAAAAATCATTCATTTTTAACCGCTATTGCCTATCCAATTTACCTTGGATTGTACTTCAATTTATTATGACAAAAGTGCGACCCGATTTTTTCGTTAGAATTAAAACATAACCATTATAATTGTGCGAAATTAATACCAAACTATACTAATGAATACGAATAGTACGCTACGAAACCTGATCAGCGCCGAAGATGAATTATTGGACATGATCTCTGATGAGCATATATCTACTTCTTTTGATACTCCTTTAAGGACCAATGCATTTGAAATGGATGACGATATAAAGATCCAGCTAATTAGTAAACATTTTACTCAAATTATGGATATCCTAGGTCTTGACCTAACTGATGATAGTTTAAAGGATACACCAAAAAGGGTTGCCAAAATGTACGTTAAGGAAATATTCAGTGGTTTGAATCCTAAGCTTAAACCAAAGCCAACTTTGTTTGAAAATCTTTATAAATACAATCAAATGCTGGTTGAACGTAATATATCAGTTTACAGCAATTGTGAGCATCATTTTGTGCCAATTACCGGTAAGGCCCATGTGGCTTATATCAGCCAAGGTAAGGTGATTGGCCTTTCTAAGCTTAACCGTATTGTTCAGTATTATTCGCAAAGACCACAGGTGCAGGAAAGGTTAACCATTCAAATTGCCAATGAAATGAAACTTGCACTAGGAACAGAAGATGTTGCAGTTATTATCGATGCACATCATCATTGCGTATCATCTAGGGGGGTAAGAGATATGAATAGTTCTACCGTTACTGCAGAATATTGTGGTAAATTTTTATTGCCTGAAACAAGGAATGAATTTTTAAAGCATATAGGTTAATGAGTTTGAGTGGTAAAAATATACTGATTATTGGAGGAAGTTCTGGTATTGGTCTAACACTTGTCAAGTTACTTTCTGAAAAAGGAGCACAGATTTATACTGCTTCCCGAACTGCATCGGATGAATGGCCGGAAGGAGTGAACTATATTAAGTTTGATGTTTTATCTGAAGGAGCATCAATAATTGATTTTTTACCCGAGCAAATTCATGGTTTGGTTTATGCAGTTGGAAGCATAACTCTTAAGCCATTTAGTCGCTTAACTGAAGAAGATTTTATAACAGAATATCGCTTAAATGTGCTTGGTGCTGTAAAAACTATTCAGCAGTCTTATCGTGCATTAAGAAATGCAAAGTCATCTTCTATTGTACTGATTAGTTCTGTTGCAGCTCGTAATGGTATGAGTTATCATGCTAGCATTGCGGCTGCAAAAAGTGGGTTAGAAGGTCTTGCATTATCTCTGGCAGCAGAATTTGCTTCACAGAATATACGAGTGAATGTAGTTGCGCCTTCATTGACAGATACTCCTTTAGCTTCAAGCCTTCTTAATACGCCAGAAAAACATGAAACTTCGGCCAAGCGACATCCCTTGGGCAGAATTGGTAAGCCCGAAGATACAGCGTCTGCAATTTCATTTTTATTAACCGATGAAAGTAGTTGGATAACTGGTCAGGTGCTAGGAGTAGATGGCGGAATGGGCAATTTAAAGAATCTTTAAAGATGAAGTTTAGTCGGGATCATATTTTAGCTATGGAAAAACGTTATAAAACTACGTTTGTAAATAGCCTTCCCGGATATAAGTGCCTTCAAATGCTTGGAACTATTAATGATTTAGGAATTAGTAATCTAGGGCTTTTTAACTCAGTTTTTCATCTTGGGGCTAGTCCTGCTTTACTTGGCATGATATTCAGACCTGATGGGGATGAGCATGATTCATTGAAAAATATTATGCAAACAGGACAGTATACCTTGAATAATGTTTTGTCTGAATGGTATCCTCAGGCACATCAAACAAGTGCCAGATTTCCTTCAGGGCAATCAGAATTTGAACCTTGCGGATTTAAAGAATATTTTTATGATAATTTTAAAGCTCCATTCGTTGCTCAATCAAGTATAAAAATCGGTATAGAGATGAGAGAGATTATTGATATTTCAATCAATAATACGAAGATGCTGATTGGTGAAATTGTTCATGTTTTGATGGATGATGATGTTGTTGCCATAGATGGTTATGTAGATCATATAAAAGCCGGGACGGTTACAGTTACAGGATTAGATAGTTATTTTGAAACCAAACATTTAGGCAGACTGCCGTATGCTAAATTTGCATAATGTATCTTTTAGTAAAATTCAAAAAATATTTTGAGTACTACTAAAATTGACACCTTAATAATTGGAGCAGGGCTCGCAGGATTAACTGCTGCGCGTGTCTTGAAGTTAGCTGGTAGAAAGGTAAAAATCATTGAATCTTCAGATGGGCCAGGGGGAAGGGTCAGG
>Ga0222712_10002758_pt1 | contig 19716 bp, 22 predicted proteins | sample C33_657DmetaG_FD_165043 | JGI IMG/M metagenome (GOLD analysis project Ga0222712, IMG submission 165043) | Estuarine water microbial communities from San Francisco Bay, California, United States - C33_657D | ecosystem: Environmental > Aquatic > Marine > Unclassified | place: USA: California... | reverse complement strand
GTTCAAGACGGTACAAACAGTTATGTAACGATTTACGGTTCTGTTTGTTCTAACGTAACAGCAGACATTATTGATATTAGTAGTAACATCAATGGTGTATCAGGTAACGTAGCAGTATATGCGACAAGTTCGGGTGGTACTGCAACAGTTAACTTAATAACAACCTACTTGAAAACATAATATGAATTAATTTTCATTACAATTTAATTATACAGGGAATATGGAACTGTGGCGACTGGATTTACAAAAAATTTCGTAGTTAAGAACGGCATTACGACCGGATCTATTACACTTGATGCGGCATCAGGTAATATTGACGGTGGTAATATAACCTTAACCGGCGACCTGTCAGTCACAGGATTGAGTGAGTTAGGTAATATAGGTAATGTTAAAATTACCGGGGGTTCTAGTGGTCAAGCTATCGTCACAGACGGTGCCGGTAATCTCTCATTCGCAAATGCTTCCTCTACATCATCACCTGCCCCAATGCCTACTTACGTAGCAGTAGGTGACACCTTAACTATATCTGCGAACTATCAAGGTTTATTTGGTTATCCTATAACAGTTGATGGAATTTTAGATGTAGACGGCATTTTAATAGATGTGAATGACGCTACTTACCCTGCAGGTAATTTAAATTACGTACAATATAATGACGGATATGTAATGGGAGGGTCAGCAACCTTCACTTTCGTTTCATCATCCGGGTTATTATCAGTTCCAAATATTACAACAACCGGTGTAGTTAAAACTACCGCAACTACTTATAGTGGATTACCCTCAGCAGTCACTTCAGGGGCCGGTGCCAGATCGTTCATATCAGATGCAAATACCGTAACCTTTTTAGCTGTCGTATCAGGGGGCGGAAGTAATGCAGTTCCAGTAGTATCAAATGGAACTAATTGGGTAGTTGGATAAGTTATGCATAACAATCAAAAAATGATAAATAAGAGTAATATTTGGTATATTACTGCTTGAAACACAAGGAAGAAACATGAGTTTAATTTTAAAACAAGAACCAGCTAATACAATAGCAACGCCACCGGCGGGTAAAAGTACACTGTTTGTCAACGACAACAGTGTTATGTCCGTTAAAGGTCCAGATGGAAATGTAACACAATTCCCAACAGTAGCCGGATCTAATACACAAGTATTTTTTAATGATGATGGTGCTATTGCAGGTGATTCTGGATTAGTTTATAATAAAACTAGTGATACAATGACAGTTGTAAATTTGTCTGTTACTGGTAATTTAAATGCAGGTGATATTGGTGTTTCTTCAATTGCAAATGGTACAAGTAATGTTGATATCATCGGTGTAAGTGGTAATGTAACAACGAGTGTTAACGGTACATCTAATGTATTAGTTGTTACTGCGACAGGTGCAAATGTTACAGGTACGTTCAGTTCAAGTGGTAATTTGGCTGCAGGTAATATAAGTACTAGTGGCTTACTATCTGTTATAGGTAATGCTAACGTTGGTAATCTTGGTACTGCTACTCTTGTTGCTACTACCGGTAATATCGATACTCTTAACACTAGTTTAATGCAGAATGGTGATAGTAATGTTCAGATTTATCCTAACGCCGCAATCGCTATCAGTGTTGACGGAAATGCAAACGTAGTATTTGTTTCACCAACTGGAATAGAAGTAACAGGTAGTACTACTACTACAACATTAAGTGCTACAGGTAATGCTAACGTAGGTAACTTAGGAACTACCGGTGTATTTGCAACTACACTAAGTGCTAGCGGTAACGCTAATACAGGTAACTTAGGAACAACAGGTGTATTCGCTACTACACTAAGTGCAAGTGGTAATGCTAACGTTGGTAACATTGGAACAGGTGGATTAATTACTGCTACCGGTAACTTGAACGCAGGTAATATCATAACTGCAGGTATTATATCTGCTACAGGTAACATCACCGGTGATTACTTCATAGGTAATGGTAGTCAATTAACAGGCATCGACGCCACAAGTATTCAAAATGGTAATAGTAATGTAAAAGTTTATGCTAACTCTGCTGTTACAACTAGTGTAGCAGGTGTAGCCAACGTATTATTAGTTTCAGCAACTGGTTTAGAAATAACAGGATTAACTAGTTCGACTGGTAATGCAACTGCTGGCAACTTAATTACCGGCGGTGTTGTTACTGCAACCGGTAATATTACTGGTGCAAACTTAATCACTGCAGGTACAGTATTTGCTCCAAGTATAGTTCAGAATGCCGGAGCGTATCAAACTAGCCTCACATTAGATTCTGCTAATGGTATTATTGGAGCAAATACTAATGGTAACTTAACTCAATATTTACCAAGCGGTTCAATAAGATTGGCACTAAGTGGATCAAAACAACTACTTGGTGGGGCTTCAGACGGTTCACAAATTGCATTAGCAAATAGTGCATTAACTGTATCACAATTACAAGGCGGTAATGTATTAGTACACACTGGTACTGGTGGGTCAATAACAAGTACATGGAATTTTGATCCTAACGGTAACTTATCAGCACCGGGCGCAGTATCAGCGGCTGGTAATATCACAGGTGGTAACTTAACTACAGGTGGTACATTAACAGTAACTGGTAATGCTACGGTAGGTAACTTAACTGCAGGTAGTGGATCCGGCGGTAGTATTAGTGGTGCTAACTCAGTAACTGCTAACTATTTCACTGGTACATTGACTACTGCGGCTCAACCTAATATTACAAGTACCGGCACATTAGCTACTCTATCTGTATCAGGTAACGCTAATATCGGTAATGTTGGTACAGCAGCAATTGTGGCAACCACAGTAAGTGCAAGTGGTAACGCTAACGTTGGTAATTTAGGCACAGGTGGATTAATCGTTGCAACTGGTAACGTTACTGGTGGTAACTTGATTACAGGTGGACTAGTATCTGCTGTGGGCAATATTGTATCTGGTGCAAATGTTGTTACAGATTTGATTGTTGGTAAAACAACAGGAGTGTCAATTACTGCAACTGGTACTAATCAGAACATTAATTTAACTCCTACAGGAACTGGTACAGTCAATGTTGGTAACTTCATTATCTCTAATGTTGCTACTCCAGTTAATGACTATGATGCCGCAACTAAGAAATATGTTGATGATGTTTCACAAGGTTTAAACATTCACGATGCAGTAGCAGCCGCTACACCGGCCACATTAGCAACTATTACTAGTGGTACTATTACATATGATAACGGCACAGCGGGTGTCGGTGCTACACTTACAACTACTGGTTCATTTAACTTAATTGACGGTGTTAACGTTCAAACATCTGGCACACGTATTCTTGTTAAGAATGAAGCAAATGCAGTATACAATGGTATCTATACTTGGAGCAACGCAACAGTAATTACACGTGCGACAGACTTTAATAGTGTTCCAGAAGTAGAAGCAGGTGACTTCGTATTCGTTAACGGTGGAACATTGTATGACAATACTGGTTGGGTTCAAACAGATAGCCCAGCCGCAATTGGTACTGCAGGAAATACAATTTCGTTCACCCAGTTCTCTGGTGCAGGAACATATACTGCAGGAACTGGTTTAACACTAAGTGGTTCACAATTTAGTATTACTAATACTACTGTATCAGCAGGTAGTTATGGTAACGGAGACTATAACGCTACGTTTACTGTTAACGGTCAAGGTCAACTAACAGCAGCCGCTAACGTTGCATTGACTCCAAATGCCGCTAACTTATCTGGCACAGTATTGAAATCAACTGTTGTTAGTTCTAGTTTGACAAGCGTTGGAACACTAACATCATTGAGTATCAGTGGTAACGCAAACATCGGTAACATTGGAACAGCAGGTATCATTAGTGCTACAGGTAATGCTAACGTTGGTAACATTGGTGCGGCAGCAGGTGTATTTACTACTATCGCCGGTTCATTGACAACTGCATCACAGCCAAATGTTACAAGTTTAGGAACACTATCAAGCTTAGGTGTTAACGGCACTGTAACTGCAGTAGCATTGACAGCTAATACAGGTGTTATTACAGGTAATGCTAATGGTATTTCTAGTGTTCAGGCAGCTAACATTGTTGGAACTACACTAAGCTCAACGGTAGTAACTTCAAGTTTGACTGCAGTTGGAACATTGGCTTCTTTAGCAGTTACTGGTAACATTAGTGGTGCAAACATCACTGGTACACATTATGGTGCGGCTACTGGATTGACAAGCATTCCAGGTGGAAACGTAACAGGTACTGTTCCATCTGCAACAACTGCAGGAACAGTAACTACTGCGGCACAACCTAACATTACAAGTGTTGGCACATTATCATCATTAAGTGTTTCAGGTAATGCTAACATTGGAAACGTTGGCGCGGCAACTGGTGTATATACTACGTTGCAAGCAACAACATTGACTACTGGTGCTAATACAACTGCTGGTACTGTAACAGGTAACTTTACATTAAGTACTGGTTCACGTTTCGCAGCCACATACTCTTAATATATCAAATTCATACACACTACTTAAAAATGATAAGTAGTGTTGTATGAACATATTTCAATCAACTTATGAAGCTAGACTTCAAGATTGGTTTCAATTACGTAAATCCGTAATTAACTTACCCATAGAACAACAATGTATAACCATTGACAATTGGTGGCAACAAGCACCATTGGTTACCCATCACTTACATCCTTATGACATAGAAAACTGGCCTGATCCTTGGGAACTTTTGTCCGAAAATACTTATTGTGAGGTTGCAAGAGCTTTAGGAATGTGTTATACTCTACATCTAGTAGGTGTAACCAATATAGAGTTAGTGTTAGCGACAAACGAAATAGCAGAAGATGTAGTATTAGTCCTGGTTGATAACGCAAAATATATAATGAATTACTGGCCTAATACGGTAATAAGTAATAGTCTAAAAGATTTTAAAGTAGTAAACAAGTTAGATTTAGAAACAATAATTAAAAAAATAGGTAACATATGAAGATAAACGTCACCAAACGCTCTGGTATAAAAGAGCCACTCACACTCGAAAAGTGGCAAGCACAAGTAGCAAAAGTATGTAAGGGTATAGCAGATGTTAGCCCTTCAATGATTGAAATTAAAAGTCAATTACATTTCTACGACGGTATCACGACTAAAGAAATTGACGAAATTACATTACGTGCTATTGTAGATTTAATTGATGTAGAAAATAATCCAGAAGTTGGACATACTAATTATCAATACGTTGCAGGTAAACAGCGTGTTTCTATGTTACGCAAAGATGTTTATGGTAGTTATGAAGTTCCACACCTTTATGAAATTGTAAAGAAGAACGTGGCTACAGGTTTGTATACTAGTGAATTATTAGAATGGTATACAGAAGACGATTGGAATAGAATGAATGATATGTTAGACCATTCTAAGGATGAGCAATATAGTTATGCCGCCATTGAACAATTGATTGAAAAGTATCTAGTAAAGAATCGTAGTACAAAAGAAATATATGAAACTCCGCAGATTCGTTATATGGTTGCAGCCGCAACAGTCTTTCATAAAGAAGAACCTAATAATGCAAGAATGCGTTACATAAAGGAATACTATAATGCAGCCAGTGACGGTCTATTTACTCTTGCTACTCCTGTCCTTGCTGGTCTCGGTACCCCTACTAAACAATTCAGTTCGTGCGTACTTATTCGCAGTGATGATGACCTTGATAGCATTTTTGCTAGCGGGGAGATGATGGCAAAGTATGCTAGCAAACGTGCTGGCATTGGTTTGGAGATAGGACGTCTACGTCCTTTAGGTTCGCCTATTAGAGGCGGCGAAATTATGCACACGGGCATGATACCATTCTTGAAGAAGTGGTTTGGTGACCTGCGTAGTTGCAGTCAAGGAGGTATTCGTAATGCTAGTGCTACTGTTTTTTATCCTATTTGGCATCATCAGTTTGATGATCTTATTGTCCTCAAGAACAATCAAGGAACAGACGAAACCCGAGTCCGTTTTATGGATTATGGGGTTGTGCTTAGTGCTTTCTTCTGGAGACGATTCAAAAACAAAGAAAATATAACATTCTTTGATCCTAACGAAGTTCCTGACTTATATGAAGCATTCTATTCAAACACTGAATTGTTTGAAGAACTATATGTTAAGTATGAAAAACAAACAGGCTTGCGCAAGAAAACAATGAGTGCTGAAGAAGTATTCAAGTCAGGTATTCTTAAAGAACGTACTGATACAGGACGCATCTATCTTGTGTTCGTTGACAATGTTATGAATCAGGGTCCATTTGATCCTGAATATCATACAATTTACCAGAGTAATCTTTGCTGTGAAATACTTTTACCTACTAAGTCCTTTAAACGTCTGGATGACGATAATGGTCGTATCGCACTTTGCACATTGGGCTCAATCAATTGGGGTGCGTTCCGTAATCCAGAAGACATGCGCCGTGCTTGCCGTATACTGCATCGTAGCCTCAACAACATTCTTGATTATCAAGACTTTCTTTCTATCCAGTCTAAACTATCCAACGACGAAATCAGACCGCTTGGAATCGGAATCACGAACCTCGCCTACTGGCACGCCAAAAGAAGCTTCAAGTACGGTGAGAAGGATGCTCTAGCAGAAGTTAAGAGTTGGATGGAACATCTATCTTTCTATCTAACAGAAGCTAGCGTAGAACTTGCTAAAGAACGTGGTAAGTGTTTAGGTAGTGATAAAACACGTTATGGTCAAGGAACATTTCCTTGGGAACTACGTGCAAAAGGATCTAACGACTTAACAGACTTCACTCCGGAATTAGATTGGGAAACACTACGCTCACAAATGAAAGAGTATGGTGTCCGTAATGCTACACAAATGGCTGTAGCTCCTGTAGAATCAAGTAGTGTAGTTATTAACTCTACTAACGGCATTGAAATGCCAATGAGTTTAATTTCAGTTAAAGAAAGTAAAGCAGGAAGTTTCGTTCAAGTTGTACCCGAATATCACAAGTTGAAGAACAAGTATCAAATGATGTGGGAACAAAAAGATTGTGACGGTTACTTAAAAACTGCGGCAGTTATTGCGGCTTACGTTGACCAAAGTATTTCAACTAACACGTTCTATAACCCTGCTCACTTTGCTGATAGAAAAGTTCCAACTACCTTGATTGCTAAAAACTTAATGCAAGCACACTATTGGGGCCTAAAGACATTCTACTACAGCTTAATTAATAAAGCAGGTAGTAAACAAGAAGAGGAAGTAACAGCTCCATTGGAAACAATTAATTTTGATGATATGGAAGACTGTGAGGCATGCAAATTATGAAAATTGGAGTGTATGGTGATAGCTTTGCGGCACCAATCCAACCTGGATTTAAGGGTTTCAATTTTTTATGGTGTAATACGTTAGCGGATAAACTAAACGGCACCATAACTAATTTTGCAAAAACAGGCTCTAGTATATATTATAGTTATCAACAATTTCTATCTACTTGCGACGATTATGATTTGTGTATATTTGTTGTTACTAGCCCGGATAGGTACTTTAAGCAATTGAAATTGTCGTCTGGAGCGCCGCGTCATATATCTAATATAGATCAATTAGAATCCTATAGAAAAAATACAAATCTTAATGCAGAAGATAAACAAATACTTAATTGGTTAGAGGGTTGGTACTTATCATCAGACCCTTCATACAATAAGTGTATATCCAAATTAATGATAAATGATATAATTGATAAAAAACCAAACACAATTACATATCCGTGCTTTTTAGATAGTTATTCTGGAGCTAATGCAATTCCATTTCATGAAATGCACAAAATGCAATTAACTAAAATGGGAAAAAAATATAATGGAAATTTAGATTTTTTGAATCACGAAAATTGGAATAAAATTGCTGGTCATTTTACTGAATCTTATAACAATTTTATATCGGACTTGATATATAACAGAATTAAAAACGGATCCTATGATTTTTCTGGATTGCACGAAATTGAAGTAGACACCACAGTAGAATATTATAACTACATTGATAAAAATAAAGGTTGCCCCGAATGAGTAAACAACAATACAACTTACACACTAAGACAGATTATTTGAATAGAAAAATGTTTTTGGACCCGGAAGGTCCCGTAACCATTCAAAGATTTGAAGAAGTAAAATATAAAAAAATTGCAGACTTTGAAACAACAGCACGTGGTTTCTTCTGGGTACCAGAAGAAATATCATTGACTAAAGATGCTAATGACTTCAAAGAAGCAAGTGATGCAGTAAAGCATATCTTTACTAGTAACCTATTGCGTCAAACAGCGTTAGACAGTTTACAGGGTCGTGCACCAAGTCAAGTGTTCACACCTGTCGTATCATTACCTGAACTAGAAGCATTGATTTATAACTGGAGTTTCTTTGAGACTAACATCCACAGTCGCAGTTATAGTCATATCATTCGCAACATTTATAATGTTCCTAAAGATGTGTTCAACACGATTCACGACACTAACGAGATCGTAGATATGGCAAGTAGCGTAGGTAACTACTACGATGCATTACATAAGATTAACTGTCGCAAAGAGTTAGGTGAAGTAGTGACCGAAGAAGAACATATCAAAGCAATCTACATGGCACTACACGCAAGCTATGCTTTAGAAGCATTCCGCTTTATGGTATCATTTGCTACAAGTTTGGCAATGGTTGAAAACAAAATCTTTATTGGTAATGGAAACATTATTAGTTTGATTCTACAAGATGAATTGTTACATAAAGGCTGGACTGCTTATCTTATAAATCAAGTAGTTAAAGAAGATCCTCGTTTTGCTAAAGCCAAGATTGAATGTGAAACTGAAGTTTATCAACTATATCTAGATGTTATTCGTGAAGAAAAAGAGTGGGCAGACTATCTGTTTAAGATGGGCCCTGTTATTGGGTTGAATGCGACTGTATTAAAAGACTTTGTTGACTATACAGCTAACGATGCATTGAAAGCTATTGGTATCAGATACAACAATCCTGCACCAAAGACTACACCTATACCATGGTTTAATAAGCATAGTGACACAAGTAAAAAACAAACAGCATTGCAAGAAAATGAATCAACTAATTATGTTATTGGTGTTATGACAGATAGCATCAATTACGAAGACTTACCAAATATCTAAGGAGAATAAAAAATGAAAGCAATTATATGGAGTAAGTACCACTGCCCTTATTGTGACCAAGCAAAAGCATTATTAGGTCAAAAAGAGATACCGTATGAAGAAAAGAAAATCGGAGACGGATACACAAAAGAAGAATTGCTAGAAGCAATCCCAACAGCACGAACAGTTCCGCAAATTATTATCGATGGGGAACTAATCGGTGGTTTTAACGAACTTAAACAATTTTTAACAAAGGCAGCTTAATGCAAATAGCACTACAACCAAACACAGTATATACATTTAAACTCAACTCAGGAGAAGAACTTATTGCGAAAGTAACGCAAGCAGGTGGAAACTTTATTGAACTTGAAGAACCAGTATCTATCGCCCCAACACAGCAAGGTATGCAAATGATTCCTAGCGTATTTACCGCAGATCCGAAGGGTATTTTTAGACTAAATACTACTAGTATTGCTCTTTATGCTGAAACGGACGATAGTGTCAGAATGAAGTATTTAGAAGCAACCACTGGTATTAAAGTACCAGACAAGAAAATAGTATTAGGATAAAATGGCAAAACTAAGTCGTGTAGGTGATAAGAATCAAGAGGGCGGCGCTATTATACGTGGCGCCGGTACAGTCTTTGCCAACGGAATCCAAGTTGGACTACACGTTAGTAAAATTACACCACACGCACCTTGGAGCAGAAAAGCACATCCACCGCACAAAGAAGCGGTGACAACCAGTGCTAGTCCAACTGTGTTTGCTGAAGGTAGCCCAGTTCTTAAAGTAGGGTCAGGAAACAGTTGCGGTCATAGTATCGTAGAAGGCAGTCCTGATGTGTTTGTCCCATGAGTGATACAGGAAAACAAAGCCCATTAGGTGTTAATACATTAAGTTCATTGTTGCAAAACACTGGATTTAATATTAATCCTATTATGGTTGACTTCACTGGTGTTAGTATCAGTGAAACATCCGCTACTAATCTTGGCAGTATAGTTAATGATACGAGCCTGCGATTACTTACATATGCTATTAATGATGCATATGGTAGAGGTCAAGTTAATACAGCTACTTACAACAATCTTATAGCTATAGGCTCTACTACTATACCTGCATTGGGTAATAGTAAAGCCCCGACATTTAATTGGACTGGTTATCCTAACTGGGCTAGTGACTATACAAAAACAAATGAAGTAACACGTTGGGGATACGTAAGATTATTTGCGTTGCAAGGGTATAATGAATTCAACTACAACGATGGTTTACCTGATTACAAAGATTATCTATCAGCATTTCAAGCGGCTAGTAGTTTTGTAGAATACACAAATAAAGCTATTATGTCTATGACAAATTCGCAAGAATTTTTAGATGGTACATATAGCAATATGAATGATTTGATTAGTGCGGATATCACTGGTGTAAGTTTAGCCACGAGCACATTTGGGCGTGATTTGATTACTAGTGGTAAAGCAATAAATTTAGCAAAGATATCTACGTTTGGACTACCTTCCAATTTATTATTTACCTTACAACAATACAGTGCTATCACACAAAATGTAAGTTTAGCCATACTAGCTTCTGGCATACAGATTGATGAAATGAATCAAATACTTGCAAACGAAGTTATTCCTACTAAAGAACAAGAACGAAAACTATATAGTGCGTTTAGTATTATTGTGGGAGATAGTTTGCTTGAAGTATTGATACCATTGAATTGTAAAACTAGAGGTTTAGAATCTTTAGCCGACCTATTAAACCCACAAAAGCTTTTCCCAAATAGCTATCAGACATTGACTGTTCCAGTGTATAATACAACACAATCAGTCAACAATAGCAAAACATATTATCCTATCTATGACGGCATTGGCGTTAATGGCAATTTAAATAGTCCATTAGTTAAAGAACAGATTGGTACACAGATATCAGCGGGAACACCGCCGCTACAAAGTTCTACAAGTCCGATATCGGTTCAGAGTGAGTTAGTAGATAGTGTAGGTGGATTTACACAATCACTATCAGATAGTAATATATTGGGTGCTGTGCAAATTGCAGGCACATCATATAATACATTTAAAAATACAAACTTAAAACAAATTGCACAGAGTGATATTAATAGTGTATTAGATACTACTAGTATTGTTAGAGGCCCGGGAGGCGGAAAAGCCTACGATTCTTTTAATAACGAGGCAAATTAACTATGGCAGGTTTCTTTCAAAATACAATACAAAATTTCCCTGTTGGTTTCGGTTCATACTTAGATGGTATATTGCCACCTGATATCGCAACAGCCGCCGGTGCATTCAGTGTGTCGATGCAACAAATTAATAATATATCTTCTATACCAATAGAAAAGTTTGCTCAAGTTGTAACTAATTTAGAAACTGTCAGTGGTTTAGCCGTTAACGGTTCATCAGTCCCAGTAGACACTACATTGGTAAGTGGCTCATTGCCGTTAATTGCACTAGGTAGTGGACCATACGGGACATACACAATGAGCGACTTCTTTGGTTGTATGACTGGGTTACCCTATATAGGTATTGATATTCGTGGCTTGATTCAAGCATTAGAGACACCAGCACTATACAACATCTATAAACAATTATATCTAGCAGTGACTTGGGAACGAGCCACTGTTTCAGTTCAGTATACTACTTACACAGGGCCCGGGCCCTCATTTGATACATACTATCACGTTACTGGTTTAACTATTACTGATCCAGGTGGCGGCTACGGACGTGAAGGTGCAAGTGCCCCTACTATTACTATTAGCAACGGTGGCTCAGGTACAACTACAATAGGTACAACTGATACCGACATTACTAACTTTGGTAGAGTCACTGCAGTTGCATTGTCATCAGCCGGAACTGATGGCACTTCGGTACCGACAGCTACAGTAGATTTTCCACCAGGTACAGGTTCATTTTCTAATACTATTGTTCAAGGATACATTGACGATGCTAACGCAGAGATATTGGCAATCCAAGCAGCCAAACCTTTGTTAGCAGAGCAAATGAACACTAATTGGAATGCTACTGGAACACAACTTACTATTGAACAACGTGCAATTGATACTGGATTAGCAGTCCCTGTTCCACCTGAACCAGCAGATGTGCTTACTGATTTAGCACAGTATCCTACTACACAAATTGCATTCACTGACGCTATCCCTCAGTTTGCATTGAACACTGATCCGCATATGCAAGCACAATCACTAGAAGCTATTGCTAATGTTTGTACTACTGGTGGTCAAAGTATTGTAGGAATGATGCGTGAAGCACGTAACCAAACTCGATTGACTGAAGCAGGCATATCCCCTGACAATAATATCAGTGATACTATTACACCAGTTGAGAGCACAACATTAATAGCTAACGGAACAATAGCTAATTCATCTCCTGCAACATTGTCACAAGTTAACTGCGAAACAGGGAATGAAATAACTCCAAACCCATATGGATTCTATGATCCTAATAATAACAACTATTATGTCACTAACCCGGCATTCACTGGCATAGGTAGTTCTTCTTTAGGGAACGGAGCAGATGGCAATACAAGTGGTACAGGAGTCGGTACTGGTACTGGGACACTAGGTGATAGTCTCGACACCGGCAGTGCTTCGGCATTTGGTTCGTTTGCAGGATCTCCGTATACAAATGTTATTCCATCTAACTTAAATGTATTCTATACATCAAAGAATCTATTACCATCCACATACACAGTATCAGATGCAATTGACGAAGTTATTCGTTGCAATTGTGATTGCTGGGATTTAATTTAAAAAGGAAAAATATGGATGCAAGATTCATTAAGCCTATAGTTGCCTTTGTTATATTAGTAGTTGTGGGTATAACATACAATCCAACAGACATATTCACTGTTGAAGATGAGCCTGAAGCAGAAGTTGTGGCTAAAGTAGTAGATCCAAAACAACTTTCGTGTATGGCAAAGAATATCTTTTATGAAGCAGGACACGAATCTATTATGGGTCAGGCTGCAGTAGCAAGAGTAGTATTGAATAGAGTTAATCATGGTTTCGCTAAAACACCTTGTGCAGTAGTATATCAATCGCATATGATAGAAAAGGTAGTAGATGATGAAGCAGTTAAAGTTAAACTATGCCAATTCAGTTGGGTATGCGAGGGTAAGGGAGAACCTAATACTAATAGTCAACGATACAAACAAGCATATCAAGTAGCATATGATGTTATGGCTAAAGATGCGTATGATGACGTAGTTCCTAAATCAGCGTTATTCTTTCATAACTTACACGTTGACCCGCTATGGCCTTACAAGCAAGTAGCAAGAATTGGTAATCATATCTTTTATAGTAAGCATAAAAAGTCTACCCAAAAAACTGTTGCCAAATCAGAAAATAAGATATAATATCGAATGACTGATAAATTAAATTCAGCAAACGGGGTCAGTAGTTATGATTCTACTAGTTCTGGGTCGCTGATCCATTTCTTCAATCGTAATGTAACTCCATATGCTACTGAAAGCTCTGGGCCTAAATTTGATTTAGTTCCTGTAGAGAAGCATAAAGATATTATGCTTAACGTAGCACGATTACACGCCAAGCAAGAATATGATAGAATTATGGAACTTGTTGAAGTATTACAGAAACAAGCAGAACAGATTAAACATAGATTAGACTTAACTGATATGGTGCATGCCGCTAAATATGATTTTCAATTAGCAAATGGTAATATATATTGGTTGTTATATGACCATAGAAAACAGTTTACTAGATTAAGTATTCACGGACCATCAGACTGGTCAACAGGTAAGCCAGAAGAATATGAATACTTAGCAAGAGTTAAATGGTTAGGCGATCACACATGGATAGAGGTAGAAGATGAATAGTAGTCCAGAACGAGGAACATTTCAAATTGAATGTCAACTAAGAAGTGTTGAAGAAGGTCATAAAACTGCTGAAAAAGCAGAAGAAATGATTGAGTACTTTAAGTCATGGGACGTGCGCCGCAAAGAACTAGAAGCCACTGACGAATGGAAAGTAGACAACATGGAGTACGACCTTCGTTCTAACAAGTGGATTTGTGACAAAGCAAAAAATAGCGAAGCATACGCACAGAACCTATATGCCGCTATCTGTAACAACGACTTCACTAAGAACGATGTTTGGCCTATACTAACTGACAAGCGTTGGAGTGCTAGCTGGCGCAGTGCAGGCGGCATCATCGCTAACATGGTAGAGAAGGGTGATTACATTGACTGGTACTGTAGTGGTATCAAAGGAGAGGTATCCGATGAAGAATATAATGAAATGACCAAAGAACAACAAGAAAGTTATTTGTATATGAAGAATAACTTTGTAAATGAAAGTGTTGTTACTGATGAGGTTCGTGCTGACTTGTTAAAATTAGGTTGGATAGTTATCGATGCAGACTCCGAAGCATACTAACGTCATTCCTATTTCATTTGTCCCTGGATCAGGTGGAAGATTTTTAAATTATATATTAAATTCTACTAGATCAACTACGACTATTGATACAAATATAGACTTAGCACATATGTTCAAGTTAGTAGTTGCATTTGGAAATATGAAACTACAATCTCAGTCTATGCTTGTTCCAGTACAAGAACAGTTAAACGATTTATTAAATTATGCGATTGATAGTAATGTTGATGTAATTGAATATTGCAGTTGTCACGTATTAGATGTACCTATTTTATTAAATAATTTTGAAAAAGTTATACAAATCACCTATGAAGAATCAGATATACTCGATATCTCATTCTCGTTTATTGCAGAAAACATTCCAGATGATCTTAGAATGATAGTAAGTGCAACAGTAAACAATAATATGAAATATATTAGTAGTTTCAAAACAGAAGGTGATAATCCTTCTTTATTAAGGATTTCTTGGAAAGAACTGTACAAAGAAGATATAACTAATATTGTTGAAAAACTAAATAACTTTTTAAATTTATCTACCGATACAATTAAAGTTGATGAATTACTAGAGTGGAGAAATGAAACACATACTAATATTCAAAAAGTAAAGACATTGTTAGGTGACGATATTAAAAAAATAGTAGTTTGGAAAAAAGAAGGTAATACAACTTATAGAAACAAGTTGTTATCTCTAACTAAATACAATACAGGAGACTAAACATGGCTTATAGCGCACAAGTTGTTGACCATTATGAAAACCCGCGCAACGTCGGGAGTTTTGCAAAAGACGATAATGATGTAGGTACAGGAATGGTCGGAGCCCCGGCTTGCGGGGACGTAATGAAACTACAAATCAAAGTAGATAAACTAACAGGGGTAATAACAGATGCCAAATTTAAAACGTATGGGTGCGGGTCGGCAATTGCTAGCTCAAGTCTTGTCACTGAGTGGGTCAAAGGTAAGACATTGGATGAAGCTGCCGAACTCAGAAACTCTCAAATCGCAGAAGAACTTGCACTCCCCCCAGTCAAAATCCATTGCAGTATCCTTGCGGAAGACGCCATCAAAGCCGCAGTAGAAGATTACAAAAAGAGGCACTAATGTCAAATGAAACAGCAAAATATTTAAACAGCCGTCGCCGTCATAAGAACGATGTAGCAATCGCAAGACAAGTGCGTATTGCAAAAGCACACGGCTTGGGATTTCACGATAAAGCAATCAAAGAACCACACCGTTTAGCAAAACATCACGCTATGGACTGCGGACAACCTGGTTGTATGCTGTGTGGTAATCCTCGCAAGATATTCAAAGAACGAACTGCACAAGAAAAACGTATGTATCAAGATACTGAAAAAGTTACTGATAAACACAGCAACGGTCTCAAACCTTCTGAAGATTAATTTACCCATTTTACTTATTCAAGTAAAACACTTTTGATATAATATACACTATGAAAAAACTTTTAACAGCCATTATAATGGCATTTTATGCTTTTGGCGCACAAGCCAATGATGTAGTAACTCTAGTAGTTCCTGTAGCACCAGGTGGTGGTACTGATGTGTTAGCACGTGCTATTGTCGAAAATATGACAAAGCAAGGTATCCCTATGATTATTACTAACAAGCCTGGTGCTGAACGTAGCATTGGTGCAAACTTTGTAGCAACTGCAAACCCAGACGGCAAGACATTGTTCTTGGGCGCAATTAGCGATACAGTACTATTACCATTGTTTAAGTATCCTGGGCTACAGTTCAATGAAGATACATTTGTTCCAGTAGCATTCTTGGCAACATTGCCACCAGTGATTACTGCTAGTAACAATGTTCCTGCAAATAACTTTAAAGAACTAGTTGAACTAATCAAAAAAGATCCTAGCAAATATCAGATCGGAAGCTTTGGTAAACTAAGTGTTATGCAAGCTAACGCTATCTTTGCATTCGCAGGTGCGACTCCGTCTATCGTTAACTATAAAGGTGATGTGCCTTTAGCAGTTGACTTGGTTGGTGGACATATCCCGCTTGGTCTTAACTCACTTCCACCAGTCAAAGAATTAGCTAAAGATGGTAAACTAAAAATTATCACTATGCTTACCGATGAGCGCAACAAAGACTTCCCTAACGTAGGGACTATACACGAAGTAAACAAATGGAGTAGTTATTATTGGTTTGGTATCTTTGCACCACCAGGCACTAACCCTGACCTAGTGAAAAAATATCACACAGCATTCAATAACGCATTGAATGATGAGGATGTAAAAACTAAACTAGCATCACAGTCATATAAAGAGCGTATTATGACACAGCAACAATTTGCTAAGTTTTACAAAGACCAATTGAAATTCTACAAGCCATTAGTAGATCAATTAGTCGCTAAAGAGAATAAGTAATTTACCCAATATGCTACTGTTTTTTAAATAGTAGCATATAATTGCATTTGTAGAGCATTAAATAAGTATAGAATGCTTTTAGAAGTGCTCTACTAGAAAGATTATTATGAATGGATGTTTTACTTGTTTAAACTGTGGTAAGGTTAATCCTGTGAAGGGCAACTCGTATACCAACAAGTATTGTAACAATAGTTGCCAACAGCAACATCGTAGCAGACAATTAGTTAGTGAATGGAAAGAAAAGCCTGAGCAAACTGCTTGGCGTCAAGTCCCTGAATGGGTCAAGAAATATTTGATTCAAGAAAGAGGACATAAGTGTGAAGTGTGTAATAACACAGAACACGTAGGACACGACATTCCACTGGTAGTTGATTACAAAGATAACAACAGTCATAATAGTACAGAGAATAACTTGCAGTTAATTTGTCCCAACTGCAAGTCACAGAAACATTAACACAAAGGAAATATAATGAAAACAATCGGCGATAAAATCACAAGTTTTGCAGTAACAGGCGTTAAGCCAGGCGCACTCACAGTAGATGGTGCATTTGAAACTATTACAGATAAGAGTTTTGAAGGTAAGTGGAAAGTAATTGTATATTATCCAAAAGACTTCACATTTGTATGTCCTACAGAAATCGTAGCATATGATAAGTTGAATAAAGACTTTGCTGACCGTGATGCAGTGTTATTGATCGGCTCAACAGACAATGAATTCTGCAAGCTAGCGTGGCGTAACGCACACGAAGATTTAAAGAAAACAAGTTCATGGTCATTTGCTGATGTCGCACGTGACGAGAACAGCTTGGCTGACCAACTAGGTATCTTCTACGGTCCAGCAGGTGCGGCATTACGTGCTACATTCATCGTTGACCCAGACAATGTTATTCAACACTTGACAGTCAACAACTTGGATGTTGGTCGTAACCCAGATGAAACATTGCGTATTCTTGACGCATTGCAAACTGGTGAACTATGCCCTTGCAGTCGTCCAATCGGTGGCGAGACACTTTAATTAAGGAGAACGGCAATGAACTTTCAAGAGCTATTTAATTATCTCAAGAGGGAGCATTGCCCCTCTTGTCAACAAGGAAAATAAAAATGCAACCAATTACAATTAACGGAGACTGGGTACAATCTGTAAAAGATAGTATACCAGATCATTCAAAAGACATTAAACTAAACATTGATAGTGTTATCAATCGTTCGGGACTAGACCCAGTTGATACTCACGCCATTGCTTATGTATCAGCATTAGCCGCAGGCAACGGTGGATTAGCATTTGAGATTGAACATAATAGTCCATTGTTTACTGCAGAAGCGGAGCGTGAAGCCGCTAAGACAGCCGCAAGTCTTATGGGTCAAAACAACATTTGGTATCCATTTGTTGAAATGGCCGCAGACGAAGGTATGAAGGGTTTACCTGCAGGATTGCGTATGAATGCTTATGCTACTCACGGTGGTGTATCTAAAAAGAAATTTGAAATGTATTCATTAGCCGCAAGTATTATCGGCAAATGTCATTTCTGTGTGAAAGCACATTATGATACATTGAAGAAAGAAGGAATGACTACCCAAGAGTTGATGGCTGTCGGTCGTATTGCCGCAGTAGTTAACAGCATTGGTAAAATTTCTATCTAATACATGATAATACACGAAATACAAGACTTATCCAATAGTCGTGTAGTCACGTTATTAAAACAAGCATTTTCTCAAATCACGGATGATAATTTGATAAAGAATTATCATCCTGATTACGATTATGATTCTGGAAATTTCTTCTATGTTTTAAAAGAAGGAAGATTCAATACAGGCAAATATTTTGTCATAGAAGAAGATAATAATTTTATGGTGTCTAGTGGATATTATTCTTACACAGATGATATTGCATTAGTGTTAACTAGAACATACACTGCACCTATAGCTAGACATAAACATTATTTAGGAAAATACTTAATCCCATTAATGATTGAACAAACTACACATTATAAAAAAGTTTGGACTACTGTTAATGAATACAACAAACACTGGTATAATTGGATTAGTAAATCAAACACTAATAAAGATTCTGGTAATAAATCTAGCTTGTTTGATGGCCCAGACTATATGAAACCGTGGTCAAAGTTTAGACCTATAGGTAAACAGACAGTTAATTATGTAGAACAATATGTATTAGAGTTAGACAGAACACTATGAACTTCACACACAATAACCATTTACAATACTACGTGAGTGATAGATTGTATGGTACTCGTCAAACAGCAATTGAAAAATTTAAAGTATCAGTTGGGTCTATTGACAATGATCGATATTCATCAAGTAACTACAATAACGAATTAATAAGAAGTGCTGAACTAATTAGTAAAGATTTAGGGAATGATGTTGTGTTGTTTCTTAGTGGAGGTACTGATAGTGAGATAGTAGCTAGAAGTTTCGTAAAGCTTGGTTTAAAACCCAAATGTTACACTATTAAATTTAAAGATGATTACAACCTTAGTGACGTAAAAGAAGCAACAGAGTTGGCGAATGATTTAAACTTACAATTAGAGTACATTGACTTTGACGTAAAAGATTTTTTACTTAGTGGTGAAGCTATTGAATTTGGAAAAGAACTACAATGCTCACAATTAACATATCTAATGGTTTATCATTCTATTAGAAAGATCGGGGCACCTAGTGTTATGGGAGGGGAAGTGCTGTTACGTAGAAACGTAAACACTAATCCTATGTCTTGGTACTATTGTTTTAGAGAAGATGAAGATGCTAGTGCTATGCGATTTAGCTTAAAGTATAATCTTCCATTAGTAAACGAATTCTTCTCATATACA
>Ga0222712_10002757_pt1 | contig 19722 bp, 31 predicted proteins | sample C33_657DmetaG_FD_165043 | JGI IMG/M metagenome (GOLD analysis project Ga0222712, IMG submission 165043) | Estuarine water microbial communities from San Francisco Bay, California, United States - C33_657D | ecosystem: Environmental > Aquatic > Marine > Unclassified | place: USA: California... | reverse complement strand
CGTCGCCCACTGGGGTCTTTTCCACGGAGGACACTACGCCGTCTTTGTAAAACACAAAGGAGAGTGGCGTCTGGCGGATGACGAGACGACGACGGGAGTGGAGGCACCGGACGGACGCACCATGTGTTCCATGGCGTGGTATAAAAAAATACGTTCTGTGCCCGCTTGAACGAATCAAGTGCATTGACATGTATCAAATCATGGAGTGCTCGGTATGCTACGAGACTGGACCGTGTCGCCGACTGTGCTGTGGTCACGAGTTTTGTTCGGGGTGTATAAAGAGCTGGTATCTCAAGGGAACCGGAACCGGGTGTCCGATGTGCCGTCGACCAATCTATTTCAAGGGGTTCAAGATGGTACAGGATCAATGGGACGAAGATGCGTGGCACACAAGATGTTCTGAGGCGTTTGAGGCGTCGGTCGAAAACGTCCTCGAAAACTTTGAAGAGATGAAGACTCAATGGCCCGTCGAGTTTCACCCTTTTTTCCGGAGACAGGCGATGCGTCACATGCTCATGAACGAGCGTATGATTCGTTGTCTGAAGGACTGTGGACATACAGCTGATGAGATTGACTACCTGGTGAACGAGACCGACATGTACTTTTCCAAGAGCAGTTGGCAATACGTCGACGAGCCCATACAAGACAAGGTGCCGTATAAAGTGAAGCGAGCTTATAGAAAGAATGGACCGTTTAATATGGAGTAAACTTCCTTCTGAACTCATACGCAAAATCGTCCTCTTGTCCACCCCAAGCATAGATACCCGTCTTTATTTCAATTTGCCTTCACAGAAACTCGACGAGGAACGAGTGCGTCGTCTTGGGTGGAGACTTTTTTGTTGTAACGATGGCATCTTTTATAATCCAGAATCAAAATCGTTACATGTTTTACGAATACCCAGGTGTCACGTCATTCATCGACCCATTGAAATGGATTCCATGGATGAGTGGTTTTCAGTCTTTAATCAGGTGGGACGTGCGCACAACATAGAGACACATACACCACACGGCAATTACGTCAAAAGTTCATCAGAACCATTTTACACAGAGTTTCGTGTTTTGCTCATGTCAGATTGGCCCGGTCCTAGAACATAATCTTGCACACGTCCGAAATTTTGTACAGGATATTAAACACCTGGTGTCGCTCCGCGGCATTCACGGGTGGGTCCAAAATCTCAAGCTCAATCTGATACTCAATCTCCTCCTCTGAATCCTTATCCTTGGCGTCACCGCTCACCTCCGAGAGATCGATCGACAGACCCTTGCGTACGAACGAATACCGCTTACGCTTCTTGGTCCGGGTAAAATTCTCATCGTCCACGTCAGCATCGCGGTCATATGGCACCTCGGATGAAATACCGAGTCGAGCATCCACTGGAAACCCGTCAAGCATCTGGTCATTCACCAGGATACGCTGTTTGATGACACATGACTCCATTTCATCCGTGAGGTCATTCATGACGACGCGTTTTCCAGTCGCCGTGTCGATGTACACGGTTGATTGACTCTCGTTGACCGATTCCCATCCATCGTACTTGCGAAGGCGCCGAAGCACCTTTTCGAACGTCGCTCGTCCGACGTTCGTGTCAAATTTGCCGCGATTCACCTTGCCCAGCCGAATCTCAATCTCGACATTCGGCTGGTCACGATACTGTTCAATCGTATTCTCCCACGCACTGAAGAGCGTAGTCATGGTTTCCATTACAGGAGAGTGGTTCGTTGTGTTTAGATGGCGAGTCGAGCAATTTTGACTGCCAAGTTGTGGGGAAGAACAGCAGAAAGAACACGGACTCGGGCGTTGTGTCGAACGCGCGCCTTTGCAGCTGGAACTAGAGCCCGCATCGCCTCATTCTGGTTTCGCACACGGAGACCGGTAGGATAATATCTCCTCACTAGTTCCCTATAGGCGTTTGACACCTGTCTTACAACGCGGTTGTAATGTGCCCACGTGCGATTATAGTTCGCCCTGGCGCGCGCCAGATTACGACGAGTCTGTTCGTTGTTACGTGAAGCATGCTGTATCATCGCAGTGTTACGAGCGCGCCCTGCATTGTGAACCGCAGTTACTGCGGGTCCATGAGCGCGGCTGCCTTCATTCCATCTCTGTTCTGCTGAAAGCACCATACCAAAGAATGAGAAAATTATCAAACGTCGAGATCAGTCCCGATGATGTTCTCGTTAATCACGTCGACTCCGAAGATGAGTTTCTGATTTGCATACGCCTTGTCTCGGTAGGTTGTTGATCCTGTTCGAACATCGATTTCTCGAGACGAAAACGGACCCGCGTAAATGTCCTCGTTGAACTTGCACCGGCCGAGCACATTCTCTTGACAGTGCTGATTGAAAATCTGTACAAACAGCTTCTGCGGGATGCACTTGTCTGGTCCGTACACCAGCTTGTCGCTCGCCAAAAAGTGTTGGAGCGGGTTGGTCACCGTCGCCACCTGTGCCTGCACAGACTTGAAGTACGGTGGCAAAACACCCCAGATGTCCTTCTTCGAGTACTTACCCGCGTAATCCAGGTAGGCTCGGACGCACTTGCATAGGATCGAAGGAATCTCAGCCTCAAGTTTTCCGTCGAGCTGCGGATCGGGCTGCGCCACCTGGCGTGCAAAGTTCCACGTCACGAGACGGCGAAGCACGGACCCGGAGTTGTCGCGGTAGCTCGGCACCTCGTTTCCGCCGAGGATACCCGGGACGTTCCATGTCATCGACAAAGCCTTTTCATTCTTGCGCGCTATGGACACATCCTCACCCGAAACCATCGACTGAAACTCAGCTTGCTCGAGTGCCAAGTCACCCTTGACCTCGGGGCTGATGAACATGAACCCGTCGTGGATCGACCAGAGTCCAAACTTCTTCTCGATGTTGTTTGACAGCGTTCGAACATCCTCAGAGTCGTAGAAACGCTTGCACACCTTAGTGATGATGGTCGACTTACCGGACCCGGCGATACCCTTGAGGAAAGGAATCACCTGCCAGGCATCCTGGTCGTTCGTGTCGAAACACAGACGACCGATGAACACGTACAGCCACTCCATAACCTCCTTTGAAAAGCGCTGGTACTCCATGATGGACTCGATCACGGGCGTTTTGATATCCTGCCACTTTTCAATCGTCATATTGCTCTCCGGAAACTCCTGATCGAAAAACTTACAGCTCACGACCGTCGGGTCCAGGTTTGCAATTTCGGTCGACCCGTACGGGTAAAACCGGGACGTGTATCCATCACATGACCATTCCTTCCCGACAAAGATGCCGTTCGTGAACGACCACACGGTTCGATTCTTCTGAATCTCTGGAAACTGAATGTCGCGACACATCGACAGGTGCGTCACCGTGTCCCGAACGATACCACCCTTGCTCGTCAGGTTACGCCACATGTCATACTTGTCCTCCTTTTGCGTATAGAAATACACAAACTCCTTGATCTCCATGACGGGCTTCCATGCACGGGTCAAGTGTCCGTCGGACGTTTCAATCTGCTTACAGCACTGCCCCTTGTACCGCTTCATTTTCTGTGTGTACGTCTTGTTCAGCAGGTACAGCAGCAGACGCTGGTACGGGCTCGCTTCGTCATCCTCATCTGCAGAGTCGAGCGTCTTGCACCGGAAGAGCGACGAATCCATATCACCAGCCATTGGTGCAATTGTCGGGCTGTTGATTCTTTCAAATGACCGGACGTACCGGAATATGATTTCGTAAGCGTCGTCGGCAGTCTCGATGAGTCGCATCAGACGGTGCGCGATGCGAAACTCGTCGCCGTTGACATCCTCCGACGATTTATCCTTGATTCCCAGTTCGCTCGAACGATGATACAGCTCGGAGAAGAGGTTCACCAGGCGACGCTTCTGTTCCTGAATCCGCTCCAGATCTACATTCTGGGGCATACCGTTCGGGTCCAGTTCGTCGTCCCGGAAAAATTGTCTAAATCCATTGGTGAGCGGTGCAAACCGATCCCCTTTACAGGTGAGACCCATCTTTTCCTCGAGTTGACCGATGAAATGTTCGAGACGTTCTGGGACGAGACTTGACACCTCAGAACGCATAACCTCCATGCGAATTTCATGCGCATGCTCCGGTGGTTGGTCCCGGTCGAGTGTGTGAACATCAGCCGGGACCGTCATAGTACAAGAGCGTTATATTTTTTTATCAGACTGAGGCAGCTGCTGGCTTCAGGCTGGAGATGGCCGAGAGCATCTTCACCAGGATCAGGTTCTGCTTCTCCAGGTGCTTGGCGATTTGCTCAGCAGCATCCTTCAGGCTGGCCAGGGACGTGGCAATCGTCTCGCCGTCGTCGGTCGTCAGGAAGTTGGCGAGCGCCTCCATCGGGTCCATCATGTCCATCTCCTCAAAGTCATCCTCGCCCTCGGCGTCAACCAGGTCGGGTACGGTGTCGTCGGCTTCACTGTTCGGCATTTATAGTACCGTGAGTAAATTGTTTAGGCTTTATGGCGCGCGTTCCGTCTGACGCCCGAAATTTTTTTCTTGGCTAAGAGTACAAAGCGAATCATGGCCGGCGGACTTATGCAACTCGTAGCTTACGGTGCCCAGGATGTTTACCTGACCGGTAACCCCAAGGTGACTTTCTTCCAGGCGGTGTACAAGCGCCACACGAACTTTGCGATGGAGCTGATCCAGCAGACCACCAACGGCTCCCCAGCCAGCAGCGGTCGTGTGTCCGTGACCATCGCTCGTAACGGCGACCTGGTTGGCAACATGCACGTGGCTCTGACGCCCACGTCCAACGTGCTGACCTCCAACAACAGCGGCTTCGACACCAACTGGGTGGCTGAGCGTGCCATTGCCGCCGTTGAGCTGACCATCGGTGGCCAGCGCATCGACAAGCACTACCAGACCTGGTGGCGTCTGTATGCCGAGGTGTTCCTGAATGAGTCCGACAAGTACGCATGGGGCAAGATGACGACGATGGCCAACCCCATCGCGACGAGCGCATCTGCCCTGTCCCCATCCAAGGTGTACCTGCCCCTGCTGTTCTTCTTCAACCGCAACCCCGGCCTGTACCTGCCCCTGATCGCCCTGCAGTACCACGAGGTGCGCCTGGACTTCGACCTGACTGCTTACTACGCTAGCTACTTCGGCACGACCAACGCCTTCGAGGTGTGGGCCAACTACGTGTACCTGGACACTGAGGAGCGTCGCCGCTTCGCCCAGAAGGGTCACGAGTACCTGATCGAGCAGGTGCAGCACACCGGCGGTGACCAGCTGTCTACCTCTGGCACCGAGGGCAATGTGCAGCTGATCCGCCTGTCGTTCAACCACCCAGTCAAGGAGCTGGTCTGGTGCTACACCAACCCGGCTGCCAGCGCTTCGGCTCAGCTGAACGCCATGTGGAACTTCTGCACGAGCACTGGTAACGTCAATGTGACATCCAACGTGCTGACGCTGCAGGCGTCCAACAACTACATCATGCCCAATGTGACTGGTGTGCCTCAGCTGATTTCCACCGCCGGTGTGAACGCATCCAACATCGGTCTGGCTGGTTCGTTCAGCGGCAACGCTTTCTGGGTTGAGCAGGGCACACAGACGGTTTACACCACAGGCCCAGGCGTGGAGGTGGGTCCTCTGCACCTGTTCAAGGTGATCCTGAACGGCCAGGACCGCTTCAAGGAGCAGTACGGCAACTACTTCAACAGCGTCCAGCCATTCTACCACCACACCGGCACCCCCTACCCCGGCATCTACGTGTACTCGTTCGCCCTGCAGCCCGAGGAGCACCAGCCAACCGGCACCTGCAACTTCTCTCGCATTGACAACGCCCAGGTGTCCGTGCAGATGAAGTCCAACAACCAGGCGACTCTGCAGAAGCTGTTCGCCGTCAACTACAACATCCTGCGTATCCAGTCTGGCATGGGCGGCCTTGCGTTCTCCAACTAGACGTTTCGTAAAACAAAAAAAACGGGTCTCCGCTTCGGCGGGCTTCGGCCCCAAGAATGTTCAAGATTCTTGGGTTCGAAATAGGAGAAGTTGGCGTGTTCGCTTGCGAATCCAGAGGGGTGTTTGATGTGCTCGGGGTAATCACTTCCGTCCGAAAATTTTCCGGACCAGATTGTTTGGGAGACGTCCGAACGGAGTTCGTGCAAATGCGGTGCGCTTCCGGTTAGCACGACCGCGTTCGATACGCTGGATGGTTCGGGCGGCGCGGTTACGCCGTCTCTTTATATTGCCTACGGTGCCTTCACCGAACAAATTCACATTCAAACGGTTTACATTATTCGGTTCGGGTTCCCATGCCCATGTATAAAGCTGCCAGTGGTTCGGAGCGCGAGTCCATCCTGTGTTGTCGCGGCGCCTCACGTAAAATTCCCCGTTTTCGGAGTAGAATGGTCGAGCTGCCGCCGTAATATACTTTGTCTGCACCTTCACCATTTATAAAGACGCAGAAATTTAACGACGACCAGCCGAACGAATTATTACCCTTTGCATATTCATGAGTGAGTTGTTTCCAGTCGTTCTACGCTTCTTGGCCGCGGCTCGATATAATTGTTCTAGGTTTATACCGTACGGACCATAATAATTACTGCGAGTCAAAAAAAAGAGGGATGTCTCATGTGTTCCGCTTGAGTATTTTACGGACGAGATTGGCTGGAAGTGCGCGACCGAACGCCGAGTGAGCGAATGCGGTTCTCTTCCGGGACGCACGACCGCGCTCGACACGCTGGATGGTACGGGCGGCGCGGTTACGCTTTATATTACCTACGGTGCCTTGATAATTCAAATTATTCGGCTGCGACCGCGTGAAAGCGAGCCAATCATTGGAAAGTCTGCGCCAACCATTGCTGTGGTGAGTATAAAACTGACCGAGTTCAGAGTATATGGGTTGAGCCATCGCCGTGAAATATTGGGTCTGACGCTTCACCATACTATCTAAGTCTGAAAATTTTTCGGATGACATTATCTATCTAGAAAAATAAAGAGTCTTCAGAGATATGAAGTGGTCCGAGGTTGACACGTCAACGCTCGTCTTTGCTGGAAAGCGTGGAGGGGGGACGAAAGTGACGCAGGCGGATGGGTCCGTGCTTCGCTTCCAGATTCCTACGGGGCGCTATTAAAGAAATTGAAGTTTGAAGAAGATAATGGAACTCTGTGTGCAGTTGTCGTGTCCATGTCGTCCTGCGTTTCAGTATAAAACACCTGCGTCGCTCGCGGCTCACAAAAAGACGAAACTGCACAAGTCATGGGAGATGACTCAGGAAAACAAACAAGATAAGATTCGGTCCAAGGATTTTGAAAATGAAATCGAACGTCTCAAACGCCGTCTCGAACACAAAGAAGAAATTGAGACGGAGCTTATTGCACGAATTCATCAACTCGAATACGAACTCACGTACTGGAAGAAATCATCCGAAGGGGTTTATTTATAAAAATCTGCTCCACTTATATGGAGAGAGCCCAGAAGGCGTACCGTAACTTTAAAAATGCTGATGCGGCATTTCGAAGTGCCTCAGCCAACTTCAAAAGTCGCTGGCCAGTTGTATTTTACAAATATTTTGGTCATTCGTTAAATGCTGCGACTGAAAAGATGAATAAAGAATATCACAATTCCCATCAACGAATGCTGAACGCATACACGCGTCGAGAAAAGGCGTATAATAATTTTATAAATGCGGCGAAACCGTTTAATATTCCCGTGAAGAACGTGAACACGATGAAGTTTGCATTGAATCAGATCAAGTTATACAGACCACCAAATAAACCAGGTGGGTTCGGTGGCCTCGGATACGAAGAGGTGATGCTTCGTTGGCGCAAAAAGCCAAACCGTGCCAAGTCTGCGTCACCGGGTCGCCGCCGTTCACCGCTCAAGAGAGCACACTCGGCACATTTCTAAAAATTTTCTGGTACACTCGTATGGAGCGAGCTCAGAAGGCGTACCGTAATTTTAAAAATGCGAATAGAGCTTACACGAATGCATCGAATAATATGTATCACGCTCGACACAATAGAAGCGCCGTCCAACAAGCTATGAGGAATGCGTTCAGAGACAGACATGCGGCACTGAAAGAGTTTATCAACGCGACGAAAAATTTTGCAATTCCCAAAGGGCTCGCCCCGAACGATATAAAACGTGCGCTCAATGTGATTGCGTACCCACCGGTCAACATCTCATGGAACAAGCTCGGAAACAATATCGACCCGATTACGATGTATGGGAGAGTCGCGAGTGAAACGAGCATAAAGTGGCCAAAGAACGGATTGGCCGTCGAGGTGAAAGATCCAAATTCGAACAAAAAAATGTACCACGAACCGAAAGCGTTCAACAGGTGGTACGGGACCACTTGGAGAACCATGGACCCTACGAGCAAAAATTCCATTTCGGCGAAAAAACACATGTATACTCAAAAAGTAATTCCACGAAATACAGTTCGCCTCGTGCGTTTTACGGGCCCGAGATTTAACACCAACACAGCCGCTCGAATCATTCAAACGGCTGTTAGAAGTCGTCGCGCGAAATAAACACTCAAACGGCGAGTTCGAGTGACAACACCGGGAACGTATACCATGACATCTCGTGATCGAGCTCCAACTGGTCACACGGGAACGAACTGAATACGTCCATGTCGATGTAGGACTGCATCTCGTCATCTGACCCCAAGAACGTGTTCGTGTCCATGATTCGCTTGGCACGCTCATCCGTCAGACGAATCAGACTCGTCGTCTTTCTGAACGCCAAGTAAAACTTCATGTCGTCGCACTCTTCGTCGGGACAATGTTCGTCTATGAACGTGTACGGGCGAAGGTACGTCATATAGTACAGCTTGTTCTTGACTTCGTGCTTTTGGAAAACGGTCTGACAGAGTTCCATACCCTCCTTGTACTGTGCATCCGTCAGAGACTCTTTGACCGAATCGATAAAATCTGAAATTTCGTGTGCTGCCATTGACAAGAAGACACGATACATCTCTAGGCTCAAAATGGTCAACACCTTTGTCACATCCAGTTCCGTCGCTGAATGTGCGAAAGCTCTTGATTACCGTCGACTCGGAAAACAACGCGTCGAGGCGTACCAACTCTGGCGGGCTCTCATGGGAATCACAAAGGGATGGACGAGACACCCCGCGACTCTCATGTGGGCCGGACACACGTGCTTCTTGGCACTGTACTGTAATACGATGATTGACGAATGGGTTGCCCGTGGATACAAAAACACGATGCAAAAGTTGCCACACTGTAAAAACCCTCGCCCGCCGTGGTGGTGGGGGTGGGAACCAATAATGATGTCTCATCGTGCATCACTGAATCGCAAGATGCCCGAGTACTACACGTTCGACGTGGGTGAGTATGCCAAGTGGGGATACGTCTGGCCGACCAAGGTGCCTGTAGAGTGTCGCGACTTAAAAGAACCTCCAATCGACCATGTCTGTGTAAAGTTACCCGCGGTTTCGCGGAACACTTGACGCCCTTGGTCTATTCCGTCGCGGAGTTTTACCGACGTTCTTTGTTTCGTTTCTGATTGGTATTCCGTTTTATTCCAAGATGCTCGTACCATTGTCGTCTCGCGGCTCGCATCGGAGCCACATAACGCCATTTCTCCAGAGCTCGGCGAGCAAGATTTCGTTTTTTCTGAATGTTTGAAAACAATATCGTTGCAGCCTTTGCGGCCGGCGCGTTCTTCTTTAAATTCTTTACAATCGCAGCGAGTTCTTTGAGACTTTTTTGATGGAGATATTTGTTCATTTTTTGTTTGTTCGCCAGCCCGATATTATTCATAACCGAATACGTATACATCCCAGTCGGTTTTGCATAGTACCCCTTATTCATCGGAAACATAGCCGTATGTGAAGCGCTATGAGCCCACAAGTTGGGAAACGGCTTTGTCTGCATGAAATAATAGTTGCGTCCCGGAACGACATTGCGTCCATTTGGAGCGTGAGCACTCGAGCTCGGACTGACTCCGAGGGCGTTTCGGAACGCGTTGATTTCCGCCTGATTCTTAAATCGTATGACAGGCGAAGAATGTATCATGCCGTACGTCGTATTCTTTGGTGTACGGTGATTCACGAACCATATCTCACGCACTTTGCGAATCTGTTCATTCATATTACTTGACGTCGATAAAAAAATAGCACGCGCTCTTCATATGGAGAGGTTTATGGATGTTGCACGTCTGCAAGCGAGTCGCTTTTCCGAGTGTCCGACGACCAAAGTGGCATGTCTCCTGCTCACCCCAGAGCCTTATGTCATTTTCAGTACCGGATGGAACCAAATGCCTCGAGGAATCTCCTGTGAGACGTGGGAAGAAAATATGGTAGTTCACGCCGAAACGAGTGCACTGTACAATGCGGCCCGTATCGGTGCGCGTACTGAAGGAGCGACAGCCGTCGTGACTCTTTTTCCGTGCCTCGAATGTGCCAAAGCGCTCATTCAAAGCGGAGTCAAGACGGTTGTGACAGAGTATCCGAATTTTACCCACCCTCGGTGGGGTCAGCAGTTTCGTATGTCGAAAGATTTGCTCGAACGATCTGATGTTAAAATTATCTACTGTGACGTGTGAGCTACACCTTGGAATTGCGACGTCTTACGGCCGTCTGAATTATTCGGGCGGCTGTGTTTGTGTTAAACCTCGGGCCCGTGAATCGAACGAGACGAACGGTGTTTCGTGGAATCACCCTCTGAAACTGGACGTGCTTTTTATTCGAAATGGCGTTTTTGCTCACAGGATCCATGTTCTTCCAACTGTTCCCATACCATTTATTGAACGCTTTCGGGTCATGGTACGATTTCATATTCCGGTTTGGATGTTTCACCTCGATAGCCAACCCATTCTTTGGCCACTTGACAGTCGTATCACTACCGACTCTTCCTTGCAAGGTAAACGGGTCTATCTTGTTCCCAAGATTACTCCACGGTATATTGACTGGTACAGGGTGTGGCACTGTCTGCTTCTTAAAATTTCTTCGACGAAGTATAACATGATTCCATCGAGCCGGATCGCTCCGGAGTCGGGCATTTCGAGCAGCTTGACGGGCTAAGATTAACGCACGTCCCTGTGCTGTAGGGAGAGCGTGATTACGGATGATTCGTTTCATATCTTCGTTGGAAGTTCCGGTCAGAGCCCCCGCTGGATTTGCACCTGCATTCAAAAGACGTCTGACTGAATTTTTGTTTGCAGTGGTTATCGCATAAAGGAGTGCTGTTTTTTGTCCTAACGGTTTCAGATTGAGGTTGGCCCCCTGGCGTATGAGTTCTTCGAATACATGTCGGTGTTCATGAAGCATGGCATTTATAAGAGGTGTAAATGATGAACTCTTATTTTTGTTATCGACATTTACGTATCCCTGATTCAACAGCATTTTAACTACACCAAGTCGACCCTGACGAACTGCATTTCTGAACATACCTTTGCGTTCGAGATAGAGAGACTCTGCCATTACGTATGCTCTAGAAAAAAGGTATGACTGGTTCGGTCGTCTTCAGACCTCGTAGTTTACGCTCGAGGTTTGCAATGTCCGAAGCGACTATGAACGGGAGCCACACGGGCGTCACGAGCGTCACGAGACCCATGACAACGAGCCGTTCTGTGTACAGTTCGTCTGGCTTCATCTTCGGTAACACGAATGCGTTTCGGACGATACCATAGGTCCACGACCACATGAAAAAGCGTGTATACATCATGTCCATGTAAAGCCATGTGTTTTTAAGTCAGTATTTTTCGAGTAAGGTTCGGTGTCATACCAACACTACGAAGGCCTATGATCGCTGCTGTTGTTCGTCGACGTCTATTCGCTGCCGCGATGGCAGTTCGTATTGAAGTTGTCATCGGCATGGTCAAAATCCCATGGTCGACAGGCACACCTGCATTCAAAAGTACTCGAACGCTCGGCAACTGACTCGTGGTGATTGCAGCCACGAGGGCTTGACGAGTCGGTGGTGCACCTCGATTCAAAAGTTCGCGAATGATGGTTGTATTTTGACCGGACGCTGCGGCGTACGACAGGGGTGACCACCCTGGACGGATTCGTGTATTTACCCGTGCGCCTTTGTTCAGTAGTCTTCGGACCGTGTTGAGTCGTTTCATCGTAATTGAATGCATCAGAGCTGCGTTGAGATGGTTTTGAGATAAATTTCTGTGGAGCAAGTCTTCGACTATGTCGCCTTTATTTACTGTGAGTGCAGTCATGAGCGGGTATAAGTCACGGTCTTTTTTATTCAATGACGCTGGATCCATCTCGAGGATATGTCGGACGTGCCCGAGACTTCCACCTCGTATGGCACGATGAATCTCATGAGGCATACTTTTATCAAAGATATTAAAAGAGACGGATGATTTTACATCATGGTTGATAACGAACTCGATCTGTTTGAACGACGTCTCCGAGCCGAACTCACGTTTCAATTGTCCGTACACATCCACATGACGGCGTGGGAGCAACTCGACCGTTTAGAGCATGACACATGGGAGAATATAAACGCGACGATCCGGGACGTGTTTGCGCCTCGCGTGCGTCAATATGGGTACACGCCTGTGGCTGAAATGTTCCAGGTGTGTCGCAACGTCCTCATACACGTCGTGTGGTCAGCCATGAACGTTCCGTTTCCCCGAAATCCGTTCAGTCACATCGACAGCGTCATCGAAAATGCACTCGACGTATTTAGGATGATGTCGCGTCCAGCCATTCGCGTCGAAATGCTCATCGCGAATCACTATGCACAGTTGATTCAGAGAAACTGGCGGCGCGTCATCACAGACCCTTCATACGCCGTCTGTCGGACGAGACTGCTTGCTGAGTTTCACGAACTCGTCTCTTAAAAAAATATCTCACGAACAGGATATGTATGGAGATATTTTCAGATTTTTTACGTGATTTCAGACACACGTTCAATGCACAGACCGAACGTCCATGGGGTGGCGTCTGGTCCGCGACAAACTTTTACGCCAAGTATCATATTCTGATTGCAGTCGTGACGGATACACACCTCGACCAAATCAGTGATTCGAATATGGTTGAGTTGTACCGGATGTCGCGTGCGTGCGTCGAACGCATCAAAGAAAAAGAAAAAATGTCTAATTGACATGTCGAATATATGCGTTAATCACATTTTCAGGGATACCCTTCTTTTGCATCATATGTTTGAATTTCAATCTTCGGAGTAGCTGTGGTATATAGACGGTTACTGCTCGTCCTGTGAGTCGTCTTCCATTCATCGTGTTACTGCGAATGTCGTGTCTCCGCATGATATTTGCCGCACCTCTACGAAGGGCCTGTTCTGCTGTACCGATGGCATTTCGCCGCTGAAGACCAACTCCGTATATCAGACTATTATTCGGGTGATTATTCATATAGTTACCAAGGTTTCTGTGAGCACGAAAGTAATTGCTGTACAGTCTCATCAACTCGACAGCATCATTCTTGATGGTCATTTTACTCTACGTTAACATTTAAAAAAATGTCTCGCAGTTCAGTAAGATGCAAATCTTCGTCAAGACGCTCACTGGCAAGACGATCACCCTCGAGGTGGAATCGAGCGACACCATCGCCAGTATCAAGGCGAAGATCCAAGACAAGGAGGGCGTGCCGCCGGATCAGCAGCGTCTGATTTTCGCAGGCAAGCAGCTCGAGGATGAACGCACGATGGCCGACTACAATATCCAGAAAGAGTCAACGCTCCATCTCGTGTTGCGGCTACGTGGGGGTATTTAGTTTTCATGGGTGATTTCCGTTCTTGAACATTTTCTTATAGACCCAGCCACCCGGACGTGTCGCGGCCCGATTAATCAGACGTACCAATTTGAGACGAGCGTGACGTTTCGGCGAAAAAACACGTTCATCGATATTGTTACGAACAACGAGCCAAAGACTATTGTTGTTGTTGTTGTTCTGACGATTGTTAAATCTTAGATTGTAATATTCGCGAATAAGTGGTCTCATATTCGCCACGTGTCGATTAATCTCCTGCTGTTTTCTATTGTATTTTTGTTGAAGTTTACGTTCTCTGGCGTACCATAGCAGAAACATTCTATGGGTTTTGGCAGGTGTACCGTAAGTTTCCGCGGTTCCTCCAATCGCGCGGGATAAATTTCCAACCATACTTTTTCGTTCTTTCTTGAGTCTGCTGAATTCTTCAAACCGTCTCTTGAGATTTCCGTGGAGCTGAACCAGACGATTGTATCTCGCCTGGCCCGCCCGAAACTCGGCTTTAAGTTGAGCCATCCGATGAGGCGTCACAGGCATTTAGTAATCTTCTAGAAAATTAATATGAATATTAATAAAGATGTGGATGTACGTCTACGACGACGCGGTTTTCGTCGACGTGGATGTGTACATCGAGTCACAACCCGTCAGCTTTGACCAGGTCAAAGACGTTGTGACGAGTCTCAATCAGCCCGTGAACGCGTACATCGACGTGTCACGAGTTGACCTGACTGAAATAGACTTTATCGGTCTCGTGAATATTATATGGGAACTCCACGACCATACCCGGGATAAGAACATATTGAATAAGATGTACTTTACGGGGGCGAGTCGAGTCGTCCGTTCGGTATGGTCCGTGATACAGTACGCGATGCCGTCATTCGTCCGTCAGTGCGTGGTTTTTAAATATTGACCAAAAGTATGAATCGTTTGTTTCAAAATTCGACAAACAATGGACGTACGGGGTTTGCGTTGACGTCCGCTGCGCCGAACGGAAGTCTCCGCACAGTGTACAACGTCACCAAGGGTCGCAAGACGGTTCGTCCAGGTATGGCAAAGATAGGGTCAGGGCAACAGGGTGTCGTGTTTCTGGCGTCGACTGACCGAGCCGGAAAACACCAGGTGATTATCAAGGTTTCGCCGTCCGACAAGAAATACTCTGCGACGAACCAGTCGGCGCGCGTCGAATACAACATCCAAAAGGCTCTTTATAAGATTGTTCCGAAGCACATTCCCAAACCGATCAAGTTTTTTGCACAGGACCTTTATGTACCCATATCCGAATTTACCAACCGTCGGCCGAGCGTATTCAACTATACAAAACAAATGATCATGTTCACAGAGTACGCCCACGGTGGAACTCTGAAATCATGGCTTCGTAAGATGGGCTCGCGCGTCACAGACAAGGTGATGGCTGACATGATTCGTCAGATTATTTCGACGCTCAAAAGAATTCATGAAAAGTATCCCGAATTTCGACACAATGACATGCACCTCGGTAATGTGCTCGTCGATGACACGGGCAAAAAGGTTCGTTTCATGATTACGGATTTTGGTCTGTCGCGTCTGACTCAGCATGGTTCAAACCCAGTCATTAACTCGGGCAATTACAGAAACTCGGGCATTTCAAACTCGACTTCGTACAAATACGATCTTCACTATTTTCTGAATGCCCTCGACAGCGAGATTCGTAGCGGTCTCCCAGAGACCAAGGCGTTTCTGGATCGCATGCTTCCATTTAGCTACCGCGGAGCGAATACGAACAAGGTGACGTCGTTTCGACTCCGGAACGGTGCATCCAACGCCGGTCTGCCGTCGTTCACGGCGGTCCTTCGCGACCCGTTCCTGTCTGGAAAGTCTCTACGGAGGGCACGGGCTTCGCCGGCGTCACCCAACGTGTCCGTCGGTGGAATCTTCAATACAAACACACCTGCAACGAACGCAGCTGACATTGCCAGTCGCGCACTCAGTAACATTCCTGGCGTTCATGTAAGCGGTGGAGCAAGACCGAGTGCTGCAAACTTTATGCGTATGTCGCCTCGGTCCCGCGCCGCCTTTTTCACACGGGATCGGAACCGTAACGCGTCACGTTCAGTCGTCGTACGTGACGTCGCCCGGACCCGAGGCGCCAACGTCGTTCGGGAGACAACGCGCCGGGTCCCGACTGCGAACGTTCGTCGTCTACCTCTCGGTACAGGATCGCGGTCGACTGCGGCACCTGGCATGTACTTTTTGCCGTCGAGACCTCGCCGACCCTCTTCGGCTGTCCGGTCGTCATCCTCAAGCTCAAATACACGTTCTCCGTTGTCCCGTCCCAGATCTGTAGTTCGTCCGTTGGCAGAAATGACTGCACGGGAACGAACCGGTATTTCACGTGGTATGGCGGCTGCACGACGCGCAGCTCGCATGGAATCGCGTGCTCGTGCTGGTCCGCGAATCTCCCCGAAACAGATTTTGAACCAGTACACAAATAGTCTGAACAACCTGCGTACGCTCTCACGTCGTGCGCTCAAGGCGAAACTGACCCAGGCTGGATTTTCAAACACAAACGCCAACAGACATTCACGTAACTGGGAAACCAATTGGATAGCCAGTCGCCAGTCCGCGAACAACGCCACCAGAAACCTCCGAGCCGGTAAGAACCTCAACAAACGCGGGTACGCCCCGTTCGTGTTCAACGCGGCGCGTCGTCGCGTCGCCGAGAATCTGAGTAAGGGTCCAAACGGACGTATTCGTTCGGGAAAGGCGCTTCTGAGCGGCAAAACAAAGGCACAGCTCGTAACGATGGCCCAGCGTCACGGCATCACGGGTGCGAACAGCATGACAAAAGACATGATCATCATGGCCCTGTATGGTTAGGGCTTAAAAAACACTACCAATGACATTGTAGTAAATGGAAAGCACAGTAGATTACTTCAAGGAGCAGCGTATGAATTTCTCACCCGCTGAGGCTTTCCGCTCATCGAAACCCAAATCTGACCTCCCGGATACTATACTCGACGCCCTGGTGGGGATGAAGAAACCACCCATACCCGCATTCGATGGTCCTCCCATGGCTCCGGTTTTCACCTGGCTCATCGAGAACGATAAATCCAACCTGTACAAAGATGATCGCTTCACATTATTTTTGAATTCTTCTTTGCCCTACGTCGAACAGTACCCGCTCGACAAGGCTGGAACCGCTAGTATGTCTGTTGTTCACCTACTTGCGTGTCCGAACGAACGCATTTATAACGCCGTGAGTCTTCTTCCGAGTGACGTCGAGCTCCTCAAACACATGAAGGATACAGTCACTCGACTCATGGATCAACCTTTCGACGAAACCGACCCCAACAATTTCAAAAACAAGTGTATCACGGCACTCGACGCTAAAATGAAGACACAAAACCTCGGTACTGAACTTGCACTTCGATATGCAGCTGACATTGAAACTTTCAAGAATACAGGTGGTTCTCAAATGCGTTTCTACTTTCATGTTCATCCGAACCATTCAGTAGGTCATCTTCATATGCACTGTCTCGAGAATAACCTACGTACGAGTTATATTCACGAGCACAAGAATACCAGTTACGATGACATTGTCAGCGTCTTGAACTAATCAATGTCCATGTTCTGCTTGATGAGTTTTCGCTCGTACGAAATACATTTTTTTAGAATATCAGTTAGGAGATCAATCTCTTCCAGCGTTTCCTGGGAGAGATTGATCTTGGCGTTCTGGATCTTCTTCTCGACTGCGTTAAAGAGGTTTGTGGATGCACGCATGTTTTTGTCTTGATGTTCACTCGAGAAAATCTGACGAGAACATCACACATTTTAAAAGAATCCGAGTCGATTAACATAATGCAGACCCGTAGCGGGCTCACATACTCGCTTCCGACACGAATGGTATGTGTCGGGTGTATGCTCTATGGCGACAGGTGTGAATGGCATCTCGGACGCGTTGAGACGTATACACCGTGTACAAAATGCGTCGGGTGCGTACTCTACGGTGACAAGTGTGACTGGCATCGAAAGGTTACTTCGCAATCGTAATATCAGTCACGCGAAGCGTTCGTGCACTGTATTCCGTATAGACATTCTTCTTGACATTTCGGCCTCGAATGAGGTATTGTGTATCAAGGTTGACCATCACCTCGTATTCACCACTTGAATTCCATTGATTCGTACCAGCGACACACAGTACCGGCGTTCCTGGTAGAACGGTGATTCGCTGAAGAAGCGAACCATACCCGAGCGCATGCGATACATTGTAGGCAGCCGAACAGAACGAACGCAGTTTATGCCAGTGACCACGGGTCCCTTTGAAAAGATCGAAATTTGTTCCGCGATAAAGAATCATCTTCTTCTTTGATCTCGGTGCATGGGCGATGATGCGTTTAAGATCACTCTTGTACAAGTCGAGTGCCATTCGCTTGACGCGGGTCGGAACACGTCTCAAATTATTCGTGACGAGTGCGTAGCGTTTCTTTTCATCCGTTTCTTGTTTGAAATTCTTGACCCATTGTTCGTCGTCTCTGTACGTGCCGTTCAGGATGAGTTTACGAAGCTGGGGCCAGAGCGGCGTTATATGAATATAACCACCGAGGGCATTAAATGTCGGTACTCGTCCTTCGTATGTGTATGGACCAATCCACGAATGAGAGCGATTTGTATGGGCTTGAACCGTCCAGAAATCATAGTCGGACAATTTCGATATGTACTTGTCTTGGCGCTTGAACCATTCGAGGTCAAAGTCAGACTCCTGCATGGCGACGACAGCACCAGACTCGATGAGAGGTTGTGGAGACGTGTACACCGTCAGATCGACACGACGAGACGTGCAACCCCGGCGCGGTACGCTTGCCGGGGCGTGGCAAAAATCAATACGGATTGTTTTACTCCGAGCACTCAATGTCGCAGCACGACGTCGACGTCTCACGACTTCACGCAACCTGGCTTCTACATTGGCCCGTGTTCGTGGAATCATAGCCGCACGCATTACACGAATCGCGTTAAGGCGATCACGGATCTCAGCCAGACGCCGATTACGTTCGGCTGATGTAATCACAGGGCGAGGAGACGGAGTCGGCATTCGCATGACACCATTGACCGATGCAGGCACTACAACAGGAACGGGTGATTTTTTCTTTTTTTTAGAACTTCCTAAATGTTCCCGAAGTGTTTTTAGTGTACCAGACGAATTCCTGACCTCACGGTTCAATGTGATGGTTTTTTTATTTACATAGTATCGACCTGAAGAATCTTTGCGGTAAACAGGACGTCCGATATTCGTAAAGAAAGTCTTTGTAAATCCTGTCAGGGTCGGTGCCGCCGGTGCCACTGCAGTAACTTTGAGATGATTCTCAAGGGTTTTCGTAACACCAGACGCATTCTTGACTGTGTGCGTCTTGGTGATGCGCGTCTTTCCATCTACGTAATACCGACCCGACGACTCTTTGCGGTAAATAGGAAGCCCACTTGTGCTGTTCGTGAAACGCGTCTTGGTAAACCCTGGTATATCCGGGACTGTCGGTGCTGGTGCGAGTTTGAACTTGTAAATTTTACGACCATGCACGTCAAGGACGTATTCACCACCCTTGGGTCCTCGGTACACGATTCGTCCGAGAGGAGCGTTACGTTTCCCAGTATTCATACTGTACGATGAGAATAAAAAATCGCGTCGTGTGCTCGCCAACCCAGATTAATATACATAAAGAGCACACCTGAAACAGACAGAAACGATGCCTTCCGCGGTTCACACTATGACCGTCGCTCAAAACCAGTGGAAGGGTGACGTCAAGTCGATGATCGCGGATGGCCGGCTCACGAAAGTGAACGTGGTGAACGGCAAGACTCTGTATGCACTCGACCGCAAGAAGTTGGGCATGCCCGAGTGAAGTGTAATATCAACATTCAAAGTTCACACCGGAATTTTTTGAACATTCAATGTAAGAATAAACTAGTGAATACGATACTATCAAAAAAATCTCACACCCCGACCCCACGAACGACATGGTACATGATGTTGAAGTTCAAAAAATCCTGGCATAAGTTAAAAAATCGTAAACCCCCACACGCGCAGGTGTGCATA
>Ga0222712_10002755_pt1 | contig 19727 bp, 27 predicted proteins | sample C33_657DmetaG_FD_165043 | JGI IMG/M metagenome (GOLD analysis project Ga0222712, IMG submission 165043) | Estuarine water microbial communities from San Francisco Bay, California, United States - C33_657D | ecosystem: Environmental > Aquatic > Marine > Unclassified | place: USA: California... | reverse complement strand
TGGTTTACAAGTGTAAGCTGCTGAGTTGTTAGCAAGTGCTCTGTGTCCATTTTGTTCCCACCAATTTCCTGATTTACAAGACCGCATACGGTCATCCTCGAGGTCCGACAAAGAAATCATTGCAGATCTTCGTACTCCACCGACAACAACAACTTCCCCGATTTTACAGAGAAGATCATGACATTCGATTGATGTAAGTTTTCTACCCACTGCTCCCCTGAACTTGGCGATAGTGAACTTAAAAAGCTCATCCAAAGGTCCGGGACCAGAGGCACGTCCTCCAAAAGTTTTGAGTCTGGCTCCTGCAGGTCGAATTCTATTAAGATCGTATTTTGCAACTTCCCCAGAGTATAGTAGAGCGATGAGTTGGCGTAGTGCTTTGGCCCACCCTTCTTTTGAATCCGCAACCGAAATAGTAGTCTGAGAATCAAACAACTGATCCGGGACTTCAGGTAATTGATCGACATATTTATGCTCCACAGAAAAGCCTACACCTGTACCGCAGAGTAGGATGTACATAGCCTCATCAAAGGCTTTAGGGTCATCGATAGGCAGGTAGCTACAGTTATAACCTGCAGTGTTATCGCGGTCTAGGGCCTTGCCTGCGGTCATGATAGCCCTCATAGATGGCATAACATCTAGGTTCTTGACAGCGGCAACCAGCTCTGTACGCAGCTCAGCATCAGGAGAGAACTTATACTTCTCGTCCAGATGATTAAACATAAAATTAAAGTAACGATCCACTGATTCTTCCCAGTGTTCTCGGCGGTTCTTCTCAGGCATGAACCGACTATAACGACTCTTTGCAATAAACTGTTGATAATAATCCATTATGTATTTTCCCAATTAACTAGCGACTCTAATCTGTCTGCATTGTCTTCAATAATATCATCAAACCTTTCAACTATATCCTCTGAACGGATTGATAACTCCTCTATGAGTGTTAACTCATCCCACCGCTTCATGCGCTCCTTTATCTCTTCTAATGTTAATGCCATGATATTATATCACACCTTGTAGTACTTGTCACCAACTTTGTCATAATTAGCTATCATAAACTCTAGATAGTGCTTTGCCTTCTCAAGGTCTTGTTTGCCTGCCTTCTTGCGATGACGAGCCACATACTTGATTACGTTACAAGCCCAAGGATCTAAACCCCAATCTAGGAACACATCCCAAGGTTCGATGTTAGACTTGTAATGATCGCCTCCAATTTGCTTAGACTTGATGTAGTCACCTAGTGTCTTGATGTCTACACTGGCGGCTCTGTCAAATGCTTGGTCTACATTGTGCAGATTGATTGGCTCAAGTTGCTGGACCCTGTACCAGTCTGATGGTGTTGCGTTATCAATGCTCATACTTTTTCCTTAAGTAGTTAAGAGACACTGGCATCTCATCGAAGCTACCGTTAGTGACCTCATGTAGCATCCAGATACCGCGCCAGTACTTGTTACCCTGACACCCTAGATAGTCCTCGTCATGCAGGTAGCAGCAGCCACTAAAGAGACCAGTGATCTGTGAACCATCGGCACGATTAGAGTAGGCTATCTGCCTATTCTGCACATGACCCATAACCGCTGACATGTGCTTCTTAGCTAACAGGGCAGCAGCAGAAGTTACAGCACGCCCCATAACGCCAGAAGTAAAATAATGAGCGTACACAACCCCATCAATAACAATAGGTTCAAGGAACGGTATAACTTCCCAACCATGACATTCGTAGTTAAGGTCGCTGAGACTAATAGTTCCATCCAGTTTAGGGTCTCCTTCGACAGCTCTGGAAATTCTTTCTTCATGATTTCCGATAGTAAGGACCATTCTGGGTTTATACTGTCGTTCTTTATTTCTCTTTGCTCGTTCATTATGTTCCTTAATAGGTGCTAATAGCATCTCCATAGCTTTGTTAGTAACTTCGATGTCAGTCTTGTACCGCCTGCCTTCAAAGGACTTCTTACCAACATCGTAGCTAGACAGGCTAGGCATATCTGCAAAGTCCCCAATCTGTACAATCACATCAGGTTTCTTATCTACAAGATACTTACCTACCCATGTCAGATAACTAAGATCAACACCGTCCTTAACTTGGCAGTCCGGGATTATGGCGTGAACAGTCATACTTTATATCCTTGTTCTTTTAAGTCTTGTTTCTCTTCTTCGCTCAAAGAATCAAAGTAACCCTCTAAGTCTTTCATTGCTTCCTTCCACTCAGGAGTACCAACTTTTACAGTGCCTACAATACCGTCTTCTTCTTCTGAATCATTGGTCTGTGCTGTAGCAATATACTGTCCCGGTCCTATAGTTTCAAACAACCCATCACTCTCCATGTTATAAGGGTCTTTGATTACAACACGTTCCAGTACACCACTGTAGCCAGAAGTCTCTAAGAACTTACAGAACTCATAGAGCACCTTGGGCCATGCAGTGAAGTCTGCAAAGTAGTGACGAACCTTGACAGTTGAAGCCTCTGGGTATTCTGTAGGCTCGTCTTCCTGAAACTCAGAATCATAAATGAATCGATAAACTTTACTCATGCTTGCTCCTTAATAGATTAAAGAAATACTCTGCGTCTACCACAGCCAAGGGCTTATCTCTGTTTTGTTTGATGATGCAAACAGGTTCGTATCCTCCTGCGTTTCCTCTGGCTTGTTCGTAATAACCGTATACTGAGATAGCTGCTCTGGACTTGCATTCCAAACTAATTGGCAAGACCCGTCTGGCTGCTGGACTGAGTAGCAAATCCTCCCCTGACACGCCCATACTAACTGAGCGAACATCGTCTGCCTCCAGATTGAACTTGGCTAGTATTAGATCTCTTACCCACTTTTGCAGGTGTCTTCCTTTGGACTTGGCGCTGCTCGGTTTCAAGTGTTACATCCTTTCTTACTTTAATCCACTGCTTAGGTAGATGCATACGGGCATTGCTGTTGTCCATAGATACTGTATTAGCGATGCATAGTGCGTCATCTGTCTCATCAATAATCCATCCAATACTGTGACAAAGGTGAACCTCTGCTTTAACATCTTCTTGCCACTCCACATCTGCTACTGCGTCAACCCATTGGACATACTGCAAAGGGCAGGTGACCAAATCTGGTTTTCGTTTCTTCGTATCCATAACAATTGTCCATTCTCCAGTACTCGTTTATCATCGTTGTCGTATGCTTCCAATACTGCCTTGTACATATCGGCTTCAGTAATACAATCCTGAAGAATCTTCTCAGCTTTCTTTGGGCCTATACCCCGAAGGCCAACAATGTTATCAACTCTATCGCCAGTCAGTATCTGCGTATAGAAATGTTTGATAGCTTGTTGGTCATCGATCAGGTACTTCCTATCCTTAATAAAATTATAATGCCAACCACGAATCATATCAAGGTCTTTGTCGATAGACATGATGATATATTCTTCGATGTCTCCAATCTCATAAGCCTTGATACCGATAGCGTCGTCGGCTTCCTGTCCTTCTACTACGATACATCCCCACGCCTTCTCAAGGTACTCTCGAATCAGACCATAGTGTTTAGGTTTATCTGCGGTTCGATTGCCCTTGTAAGGAGCGGTTACTGCTATGTCAGTCCTGTAGTTCCCTTTGCCAGTGAGGAACCCTTGGTAGTCTCCTACATAGGGTTTCATCACTAGCTCTTCCATAAACTCAGCACACCGTGCCAAGCAAATCTTGTCGCTAACATCCTCGGAAGCGAATCCGATTCGGTAGCAAACAATGTCGGCATCGATGAGTGCTAACATTACTTCTTCAGGAACGAAGCCATAGCTTCGAGAGCCTGTGCTGCCTGCTTCTTACTGGAGAACTCGTTGTCATTGATAGTGACAGAGCCATCCGAAGACACAGAGAACTTGAAGAAGTCTGAGCCCCATACTGTATGATTCAGACCATCAACTTCGACCTCAAACACAGACTCTACTGGTGACACCTTGAAGTTAAACTTAGGTGACGGTGCTGTTGCTTTCTTTGCTGTCATCTTCTTTCCTTTCTTAGAGAACATCATCAGCGGTTTCAACTGCGTCAGACCCTTCGTAGACAACCAGATCCGTCACAATCAACTTATTAATACCAATTCCTACGCCCTTCTTACCCTTGTAAGAATACTCATAAGGCTTGAGTAGTGCAATCCCTTTGGAGCCGTTGCCCACCTTGACAGTCACGGTCTTGCCTTCGGTATCCTCAGTCTTAATAGGATAATTAACAGATTTGGCGGTAATGTACTGTCCCTTCTCAGGCTGGGTTTCCTTGGTCATCACCGTAACACCCATGCCTTTTAAAGCCTCTACAGCGCCCTTGGTAAGGTTACAGAGATCTACCTGATACTTCCCTGATAGCTGGTTAGGCGTATCTAAGAAAGCCCACATAATTTCTGCCTGTACTTTAAGCGGTTTTAATTCCATTTACTTCTCCTTTTCAAAGTTTGAAATAATATTATACAGGACTCAGTGGAGCTTGTCAACATCTTTAGGATTAGATTTCATATCCTGAAACATGGCCATCATAAAAGCAGTGCTGAAGATACTCTTTAGCTCCTCCATGTTACCAACCGATGTTTGCATATTAATCGTCCTGTCCTTTCTTACGTTGATAAACACCACGTCTTCCATGTCCTTCCAAAAATCATCTTCAAAGTCTAGTGGGTTTGTGCCCATGTTGTTCCTTTCTTGTATTCACCATCTAATGGACAGCGAAGCCCTAAGACTTCTCCTGCTTCCTTGATACTACTAACTGCTAACTTACCTACTGCATCTGCATCTTCCTGACTGCATTCTATCTGCCACTCGTCATGCACATTGGCTACGAAATTGGCCTTGAGCTTCTGTTCCTGTATCTTCTTGCTTAGTAATACAAGACCTTGCTTCATCACTATTGCACCAGCACTCTGGAGGAGTGTGTTGAGCGCCGCGTGTGCGGAACGCACTTGTAGTTTCCTACCGTCCAAACCTGGTAACGTCCCTTGTTCTGATAAGCGTTCAACCTTTTCTCTAAGACTCTTGAGAGCCGGAGTGTTGCGAAGAAAAGTACTGATGAGTTCCTGACCATCCTTTGCTGAACCACCAACAATCTTCCCGATTTTGGCAGGCCCTGCGCCGTAGAGTAAGGCATAAATAAATGTCTTGGCTTGCGCCCTTGTTTCCAAACCAGCAGCGAGTTGGTTTTTCGTGTGTACATCGCCTTCAACGATTTCTTTTGCATAACCTTCGTCCTTCATATAGTGGGCCAGCATCCGTAACTCAAGGGAACTAGCGTCTGCACCGACAAGTACCTTACCATCATCCACTGTCCAGCACTCTCTGCACTCGTGGCCCCAAGGACTGCTACTGCTAGGAACCTGAGCCATGTTAGGGCTGTGGTGGGTCATGCGTCCCGTGACTGCCCCATTGGTGATGACCTTACCGTGAACCCTGCGCTCGTCAGATACAAACTCAAGCCATGATTCAACCTGAGCCACCCGTTTCTGAATGAGTAGGTACTCTGCGATCCTCTTTGCTTCTGGAATATCAACTCCGTCAAGAACTGATTCATCAACTATCACCGCTCCTTTCTCAGTGTGCTTAGTAGGTTTCCAGCCCTTCTGAACCAATCGCTTTGCTATCTGCTGTCGTGACCCGGGATTGAACACTTCAACATCGTCCTTCAACTGCTTACCTGTCTTCTCGCTAAACCTCTGAGTGACAATCGGAGGAAAGATGGTTTGAAGTTCCTCTTCAATGTCAGACAGCCTACGCTTCCACTGACCAAGCAGGCACTGGGCTTTCACAGTATCGAGTTTAAAGCCATGCTTTTCCTGCTTAGTAATGATAGCCTGCACCTTATGCTCCAGATCAATAGACTGCTCAGAGAATCCTTTCAGTTCCTGAAGCAGGTACAGATACAATTCACCACAAATGATTACATCCTCTTGACAGTACTCAATCATCTCAGGAGTTAGGCCGCCCTCGAAATCTTCGTATTCCTTCTTGGTTCGGTTTACGAGCTTTGCGAGATTGGCTAGGCTGTGACCACCCTCTCTTGATGGGCTTGATAGTCTTGACATAACCAGTGTATCCCGTACTTGGCTCAGTCTGATCGAAGTCTTCCACACTCTGTTGAGTACGGGGTAGTCGAATGATATTCCGTTGTGAGCTACTATCAGCTTTGCCTGTTGAATGAACTTGTTGAAGTCTTGTGCGCTTGTCCATGTCCTTACTTCTTTAGTATCCAAATTATAAGTAGAGCAACACCAAATAGTGTTGTGCTTAAGATTAGTTTCGATATCAATTGCGATTCTCATAATATAATTATAGCATAGTTTTAGGTAGGAGTAAAGCAATCATAGTTCTAGTGAGCCTGAACGGCGTACTCGCATTCGAAAAAATCCTTTTAGTTCTGGTTCATTTTGTGCCAATTTCCGTGCGTAAAGTGCGGCATAGTTATTGTTTAGCTTAAATCCATCATCGCTTTGTGTTTTCATTGCGTATTCATAGCGCAGAACCTCAAAAAGAGCGGCAATCCCGTATGAGTTACGACCAGACCGTTTCAATTGTAAAGCCATAGTCCGCAACTTGTCATACACCCAAGGATTTTTGGTATGAAATTTATGAAACCCTAATTCGATAAAGTCAGTCATAGTTCCTCCATAACAGTTTCGCTCATGCGTCCAGTAATCCGATCATAGTAGAGACCACAGGCAGGGCCAGTCAGTCCACTGAATCGGTTCTTCAATACCCTAACCCGTGTTGTATGACGTTCTTTCAGGTCTTCAGCCTGTCCGTTACGCTCTAGACCTAGCACCATGTCAGACAACTGACCAATCGATCCTGAGCCTCGTAGAGCAGACAGAGAGGTACTTGCACCTTCCTCGTGACCTTTACCGTCAGGCCGTTTGAGATGCGAGACACAGAACAAAGCAATGCCAGTCTCTTGAACCACCATCCGCAACTTAGTCATTATCTCGTCTAGGGCTTTTCGCTCGTCACCATTGTCTTGTGCAGATACCACGATACTAACGTGATCAAGAAAAATATACTTGCAATCAAGAGCCTTAGCCATGAAACGTACTCGTGTGATAATGTTGTCGATTGCAGTAGAGCCAAAGTGATCAAAAAGATACACACGACCAGTACCCAATGTAGCGTCAAAAGAGTCTCGTAGTTCTTCATTCGTAACCTCGATGTCGGGTAGATGCAATGGCTTGTTAGCGTGTAGGCTCATCAGGCTCTTGGCTGTCCGCTTCACAGACTCTTCCAAGAACAGCAGACCAATGTTGTCCTGAGTGTTGTTGATAATGTGATACACAATCTCACGCAGAAACTGAGACTTACCTAGCCCTGATCCAGCCGTGATAGTGACCATCTCTCCAGACCTGATACCATAGGTTAGGTCATTTAACCCACCAAAAGGGTAGTTTACATCAGACTTTTCCACTGGTTGGTTCACTAAATCCCACAATCCTGCACCATCGATAATACCGTCAGGTGTAAACCTCTCAGCCCTCCACCAAGATTCTACGAACTCTTTTTCCTTGTTCTCTTGGGCGTACTCGCAGGAGTCTTTAAGACCTGTGCGTCCTTTAAATATCTTGGCTTTAGTTCCAAGGACTTCAGCAACCGCATTAGCAGCTCCTCGACCCGCATCATCGTTGTCAAAACAAATGACGATGTTTTCGAAGGAGTCGAGCCACTCGTAATTCGCTTTAATATCTTGGACTGCGTTGCCTGCACCGTTCCTAACAGAAACCACAGGGTACTTAGAACCCAGCATCTGATACGCTGCCGCAGCGTCAAACTCCCCTTCCGTGATAGTAACATACTTGCCTCCTTTGGCAAAGAGTTGTTGTCCGAAGAGACCGCCTTTGTTCCAGTCACCCTCGATACTGAATCGCTTGTCTTCCATGTTCCTACGCTTGAAAGCCACCAGAGCCTCTTCCTCGTTGTAGTACGGGAAATAGTAGTAGCCATCCTTGTTACCGATGCCGTAGGTCTGACAGGTAGCCCTAGTCAGGTTACGGTCAAGCACCTGTTCGTATGACAGATCATGAATATTAGTCACTTTAGTATTCACCTTAGTTAGTTTCTGCACTGGTTCCTCTGCGTTAGCACTACGCCTTGCCTTACCACAACTAAAACACCTACTGCCCCATGAGTAATAGGTCAAAGCATCACTACTGCCACAATCAGGACACGGCTGGTGTGCCTTTAACTGTTCAGCCACGATCAACTCCTTTCGATTTTTCTTTATGCATTAATTTTATCACATCAGCCATTACTTTGCCAACACCCTGATCCAAGGACAGCCGAGCCATAGCAGACACAGTGAACCAGTAGTGAGCTTCTTCTTGCATCTCAGCTATAAATCTCTGTTCATCATCATTCATATTAAATAGTCCTTTAAGTAGTTAAATAGTTATTAAAGTAAATATTAATAATAATTTTCTATTTAGTCTTACTGTTTAGTATCTATATAGAATTATAGCATGCTTAAAAGTCTTTGTCAACATCTAACCCACAATGAGAATCGTTGTCATCTTCTGTGTCTTCTTCATGCGCCAGATCAGACCTTTCAATGACAGTAATTTGATCTGAGACACTACCAAAACACCAGTTACAAAGATCCACAAACCCGCCTGTTGAGGCGTACTTCCGAGTAGCTTCAAAGTCAGTTAATGCTGCATTGCAACTAAGACACCTCATACTGCCTCCCACTTTTGCTTATCCCAGTTGTATTTAAACAACTCACCGTTCTTAGGTATACCATATAAATTGTTGTTTCTGTCAAAAGCAATTGACACAAACTCTTGACAATCTGCCACGACAACATCCTGCACCACCTCTTCCACTACCTTTTTAGTCCTTGCCATATAAGTCCTTTAGTCTGTCCCTAGTTTCTAGGATGATTGTTTCTCGTTCCTGATCGGTCATACCTATCCAGTCCATAATCTCCTCTATACGCCTTCCACACCCCAAGCATATACCCCACCCCTCAGACAACTCACAGAGGCCGATACAGGGCGTTTTAAGGCTTTCTAGAGGCATTCCGATTCGTTTCGTTGAGTAGGTCAATGTTTAACTTAATTAGTAACTCGTTAGTCGTTCTTACCTCGTCCTCTAGCCTTTCTATCCTAGCTCTGAGCATAAAGTTCTCACGCTCGAGTTCTGAGACATCGTTCATGTACTGATCCACCAATTCTACTTCATAAGGCACACCTGATACTCTAACCATTTAATCCTCCCAATATGAGATAAGAAACCCGAAGATAATTACAAATAGCATCACTAACAAGAAGTTAATCATTTTAGTGCTGCCAGTGTTAGCCCTACATTTCCTAGTGCATAGCCTACAAAAGCTATCCCTAACCCAGTCTGCCCCTTAATTAACAGGTCAACAGACACCACCAAATATACCACACCTATGACAGCAATCAACCATGCAGACATTTTACCCCCCCCCTATTTTTCACACGAAACAACTTGTTTTTCCAGCACAAGTTATTGTAACGAGCATTGTAGCACGAAAAAAGCTACCACAACTAATAACCCTACAAACCAGTCAAGAATAATATTCATGTTTTTTACACGTTCTTTCTAGAGAGCATATCTCAAAATTTGGAAAATTCAAAACCTTGGCCAAAATCCGGGAAACTCCTTACTTAGCTTTAATTTTGTTGCGTAAATACCACACCTGGTGGTTGGTCTGTCCCTGTTTCCCTGGTGTAAGTGAGTACCCACTTCGCGGATAGTGAGCACACACTTCGTTTTTTGAATAGTTAGCACTCACTTTTCTAGCTGAGCGAGCTTTTTTAATACCTGAAATCCAGATCATTAGATAACCCCTTTTATTAAAATGCCCAGAAACGGGCTTAAATCGATCTATACGGGGTTTCTAGAGGTTCCCTATACCCTACCCTAGGGGAGCCCTTAGAAACCCGTCTAAAGCCCAGAATTAAGACCTAGCTAGCCGCATTTCTGGGTGTAAGTGCTTACTAACTAAAACAGTACCAAAAAAACCCGCTAGAACGGGCTTTTCTGGTACAGCTTAGGGTTAGGTTAGGTTAACTGCCAAAAGCCCTTGGAATCGATAATAAGGGGCTCAGAATCGGGATCTTCTAAAGACCTGAGAATTACGCAATCTCCCTGTAGCCCGATAAGCTCAAAATACTCAGGGGGAAAATTCAGATCGTCTAAACAAACCCCTATTGATTGATTATTGATTGTCATCTTAAAACCTTTCGTATTCTGATTCTGTTTCGATTTCCAGAAACGGGAAATATCTAATAGCTGATTCTGGATCTTTTACAGCTTTAACAAATTCTGATTCTGGTATGTTGTGGTGAGCTAATAAATCAGCCAGATCCAGAAACGAATTCACGCCGTACATTTCAGAAAACCCGTCTACCTGAAACAGCGATAAATTACCTGCGTCTTTATAACCCTGATCCAGAAAATCATCTAAATAGGATTCGATCATATAGTCTGAATCCGCTGTTCTGATCGAACCCTGATAATGATAATTCTTGTATCCATAATCAGAATAATAATCATTCGCCCAATATGAGCTAGCTGGCTTTACTGGTTTCAGAACGGGCTTTTCGAGAGCTTGGGCTTGCGCTAGCTCTGGATCGTTTACTGGTGAGCTTGTAGCTGTTTCTGAGCTTGTCCAAGCATATTCATTGGATAACCACAACCCCGCCCAGTAAACCCCTTCAGATTCGTTGATCGTGATCGTGATCCCGTCATCATTCATTAGAACGAATTTATTCCCGTTCCCGATATGCTTAGAAACAATTTCGCTGAATGACGGGTGAAACATAAAAGATGGATTGTCTTTTAACATTGGGCGCAGAAAATCGACAATATAATGCCAAGTATCAGACCTAGAAGGGTCTTTAGCATTTCCTGTACTGAGAATCCCGTTATGCATAAGCCAGACATTCACGCCATGCTCTGATCTGTTTAGCACTTCGTACGGGTGACAATTCCCCAGATCGATTTCGCCATGTGTCCTCATTCTGAGGTGATAAGCGCAGGTCTTACCCTGAATATGGGAACGATAGAAATCGATAAATTCTTGGGCTGTTTTCGGGAGAGCTTTTTCAATGACAAGCATACCCTTTTCTGAATACATAACGCCAACCCCGTCTGAATTGTAAGAATAGAAATCAGCTAACCGTTCATCTGATAAAGCTGGGCTGTTTTGTTTCTGGGTGACAAGTAAACACATAATTTATATATCCTCTGATTAGTTAAAGTTAAGCTGTTTTCTTATTGGGAACGAATACATTCATAAAACCCTTAGACTGTAGATATTCCCTTAGATAAATCGAATCTGATCTATTTTCGGGCTTATTGATAAATTCTAAGAATTTCGACATTGTTAAATCTTTAATGCTTGCGTCTTTAGTAAAATGCCACGATAGAAACGAAAATTCTAAACAAGCTTGAATCGTTTCGTATTTCAATGTCCCTTTGAATAGTCTGAATTCGATCGTATTGGGATTCTGAAAATTCAGAGCTTCGTATCGATCATTATTCAGATTATTCAACGGGTTTCTGGTTTCGCGAGCTTGTTTCAGCCAAACGATATTATCTTTTTTATTCTTTATTTTCGCGTATCCAGATTCAGACCTGCGAGCTATAGTCTTAATTAATTCGCTGTTTTTTTCATCATTGATAAACAGAATCAATTTCGCGCCATGATATAAGCTCATAGTGCTTTTGCATATATGCACGTGTAAACCACAGGTAGAAGTATTATGAGATTTTAATCCGCTTAATGGATTCTTAAAATATTCAAGCTGTTGTCGATGAATATCTAACCCTGTAAAACCTGTAACAATCTCGAAACCATAATCTAGAGAGCCATCTCTTTCAGCTTGGCAGTACCTATAATAAGACCCAGTCTTTTCGTTTCTATAGGTTCCTATAGCATTGAGCATATCCTCAGCTTTAGATTCGCGCTCATGTCGATCAGACACTTCGATTTCAAGCTCTAACCCGATCAAAACCTTAGGTTTACGATTATCGAAAGTTGAGGGAATATGGCAGGGATTAGATGAATGATATTCGCCAATTATAGAATCGTCAGAATCGTCATTATCATCAGATAATCTATCATTATAATCGCTGTTTCTGATATAAGTATCTTCAGGGTCATAATAAGTATAATCAGCTTCAATACAATCTAAGCATATTGCATTCGATTCATAAGCCCAATGAATGCGATCTCCCTCAGAATCCATAATTTCCCCGCAATCCTCACAGCTATAGAATGGCGCGCCAGGAAACAGCTTTTCTAATACTGAGATAAAATCCGTACGTCTACGGATTGTCCTGAAAGCTCTATCGTTGATTATGCTGAGGGCTGTTTCAATGTCCTTATCTCTATAGCATTGTCCTAACATTCCCCCTAGCATCTGGGAGCTTCTTTTAAGCTCAACATAATCCCGTCTTAGATATGTCGAATTATATCGATAGTCTTTATAACCCGTTAGACGGTAGTTAATCCAATCTTTAATTATTCGTTTCTTTTCCTCAGTACTAAAAATAACAGCTTCTTTTAGCATCTCAGCCAGAGATTTTCTGGCGTAATAATTCACATAATTTAAGCTCATGGTTTTAAATCCTCATTTAAGGGTTAAAGGGTTCATCACTAAAACGATCACAGCTACAGCTACAGCACAGACAAGAAATTCTAGCATCAGTTCCATATAGGTAGATCCTCATAAAAGTTAAAGACGCACAGCATCAAAACCTATGCAAGAATCATACCAGATTCAGCCTTAAGCCCTAAGTGCTTGATTTATAACGATATTATTTTCTAACTGAGAATTATTCTCATTACCTGGTCTGTCCCTATTCACCTAAATGGTGCAATAATGCACCTAAACAGGGAAAACCTGCCCTAATATGGTGCATCTTATCAAGCTGGCTGAGTAGCGTTATATGGTCCATAATAGCTTCTTACTTACTCTGCCCAGGTTTCAATAGCTTTAGCCTATTGGCACAGATCTTGCCTTTGCAAGAATCATGCCATGTTGCACTGCACATATTGCACCACAGCATCTGCATATGCAAATATATGGATAAACGCATACGGGGGAGGGGGCTATGCCGCTGCCTGTAAAATGCCGGACCCTACAACACACAACAGAAGGTAAAATAGGAATTAAATAACCTAAAAACGCCCTAAATAGTACGAAATAGGACTGGATTACCACTGTAGAAAAGCCGTTATAAATCAATGACTTAGGTTTATGCAGACCTGGACGGTCGTCTAAAGAGAAAAGGGACAAGTTGACCAGTGCTCTCTAAGCCCTAAAAAGGGACAGATAAGAAGAAATGACTTGACAAATCTCTAAAAATATGCTATAATATACTTGTAGTAAAAAAACAACAAGAACTAACTATATAGATCTGAGCAGTGGGTCGCTTAAGAAGTGAATTGAAGTTAACAGGTATCTAATAATAATTATTATTAATATTCACTTTTAGTCTCTATTTAGTAGTTAATATCCTACTACATACAAAAACAAGCTATGTAGAAACTATATAGAGGAGAATTTAGTGTCAAACACTGAACCTCTGTCTGATGTGTCTGTGTCCCCTTCAAAGAGGAAACGCGGCAGACCCCGTAAGGCAGACATAGAAGCCAAGAAGAATAGAAATGTAGTAGGAAGACCTCCCGGTGAGGCCGCTAGGATAAAAGAATTCTATGCTCGTTTGCTGTCCACCAGTGGTGAGAAGGTAATCGAGACTGTCCTCCGTAAGGCTATGGACGATGGTGATAAGGATCAGGTTGCCTGTCTTAAGATGTGTATCGATAGGCTATTGCCATTGAGTCATTTTGAGAAGCAGGGACAGGGTAGGTCCAGTGCTATACAGGTTCAGATTGTTACCACAGGTACTCCTCAGATAGCTGCAAGAGAAACTGAGGAGATAGATTACGAAGTTATCGATGTAGAGGACTCGGATGGCAAACCTTAGAGTCGAGCTACATCCAAAGCAGACTGAAGTATTTAATGATGATCATCGGTTTAAGGTAGTAGCTGCAGGTAGACGGTTTGGTAAGTCAAGACTAGCTGCTTGGACCCTGATCATTGAGGCTTTGAAATCTAAAGAGAAGGATGTCTTCTATGTTGCTCCAACTTTTCAGCAAGCTAAAGACATTATGTGGACGGTTCTTAAGGAACTTGGACACGAAGTTATCAAAACTGTCCACGAGAATACGGCGGTAATAACTTTAGTAAATGATCGAAAGATTTACCTCAAGGGATCTGATCGTCCTGATACTATGCGTGGTGTTGGTCTTGCTTACGTTGTAGTTGACGAGTATGCGGACATGAAGCCGCAAGTGTTTGAGCAGATCCTTAGACCAGCACTGTCAGATGTAAAGGGTGGAGCACTGTTCATTGGTACACCGAAGGGCAGGAATCACTTCTATGAATTGTATCAGATGGCTCAGAGGGATGAAGACGAGGATTGGTCCTCGTTTCACTTTACTTCTTTTGATAACCCTCTTCTCGATCCTAAAGAGATTGAGGCTGCAAAGAAGTCAATGTCTTCCTTCAGTTTTAGACAGGAATACCTTGCTAGTTTCGAGGCCGCCTCCTCAGACCTCTTCAAGGATGAGTGGATACACTATATTGACAGTGATGATGTTCCTGACGATGGGCAGTACTATATTGCTGTGGACTTGGCTGGTTTTGAGGATGTAAGCAAGCAAGCCAGTAACAAAAAGAAGCATCTGGATGAGACTGCGATAGCTGTTGTCAAGGTTTGTCTAGACGGATGGTTTGTAGATACTATAGTGTATGGACGATGGGATATCAAAGAAACCGCAAACAAGATATTAGAAACAGCAAGAAGTTACGATGTGCGGCTAGTAGGTATAGAGCGGGGAATGGCCAAGAACGCCGTACTCCCGTACCTACAAGACTTGATGAAGAGGAAGTCGTTTTTCATCTCAGTGACAGAACTGACACATGGCAACAAGAAGAAGACGGACCGCATAGTATGGGCTTTACAGGGTCGCTTCGAGCATGGAAGGATTAAGTTAGTTAGGGGCGAGTGGAATAAGCAGTTTGTAGACCAGCTTCTTAACTTCCCTAACAGCGCAGTACACGATGACCTGATTGATGCCTTGGCCTATATCGATCAAATAGGCATCACAGAGTTTACTGACATGATTGAAGATGATGAGTACGAACCCTTAGACACAGTATCAGGATACTAGGAGCTAGCATGGAAATCAAAATGATGGAAGAAGAAGAGATGGTCCCCTTAAACTGGGACTCTCTGATCACTAACGAAGGCGTATTTGAGGCTATCAAGGAAGAGCTAGATGCTCTGTCTCCATACTGCATGATGAAGATTATCACTGCTGCTAAGGGTGAGGGCCTCAAAGACGCTCAAATCTTTAAGCCTATGACCAAGGAAGTAGAAGTCGAATACGAAGAACTAGAACAAACAGACCCTTTCGGTGACACCACTAAGGACTAAACATGGCTGACTTTCAAGAAGACCCAGTATCAGAATCAGATAAAGACCTAGTAGCCTTTATTATTGATCATTGTGATCGGTGGAAAGAACATCGAGACAATAACTATCAGGCTAAGTGGGATGAGTACGAGCGTCTCTACTACGGCGTATGGTCTGATGAGGACAAGACTCGTGACTCAGAGCGCAGTAGGCTCGTGTCTCCAGCTATCCGTCAAGCGGTAGAGAACAAGACCTCAGAGATCATTGAGGCTACCACAGGTCGTGGTGAGTTCTTTGAACTAGAGGATGATGCTGCTGACCAAGAAGAGATGGATGTGGAGATGGTAAAGGCCCAGCTTCATGACGATCTAAAGAAAGACAAGGTAGACAAGACCTGGGCAGAAGTAAACCGAAACGCTGAAGTCTTTGGTCTTGGTGTAGCTGAGGTTCAGATTAAATCTACGATGGAACTACAGCCAACTATGCAGCCTATGCCTAATGGTATGGGTGCTGCTATTGGTGTAACAGAAGTAGACCGTGTGTCTGTTCCAGTTAAGTCAGTGCATCCTCGTAACTTTATTTGGGACCCTAACTCTGAGACTGTGGATGATAGCCTTGGGGTAGCCGTTGAGGAGTACACCAGCCTATTTAAAGTAGTCAAAGGGATTGAAGATGGGATCTATCGAAAGGTTAATATTGGTCCTGAGTTTAGCGATACTGATCTTATCCCAAACCAATTGGACACACTCTACCAAGAAGACAAGGTTCGAGTCCTTCGCTACTACGGGTTAGTTCCTCGTGAGTATTTAGAGGATCTAGAGAACGAAGGTGGTGAAGTAGAAGACCTGTTCCCAGAGGACAGCGATGCAGACCAGTACGCTGATATGGTTGAGGCTGTAGTTGTTATCGCTAACAACCAGTACCTGCTCAAGGCAGAAGCCAATCCATACATGATGAAAGACCGTCCTATTGTGACCTATGTACCTGAGAAGGTATCAGGTAGGTTAGTAGGTATGGGAACCGTGCAAAAGGGCTACAATATGCAAAAAGCTATCGATGCCCAGCTCCGTAGTCATCTGGACTCTTTAGCACTGACTACGGCCCCTATGATGGCAGCAGACGCTACAAGGCTTCCTCGTGGCGTATCTTACAAGGTTCAGCCCGGAAAGACCCTGCTTACCAACGGTAATCCTAACGAGATCCTCTTCCCGTTTAAGTTTGGATCTACTGACGCTGGTAACATCCAGACCGCCCAGCAGTTCGAGGTGATGCTCCTTCAGGCTACAGGAACCCTAGATAGTCAGGCGATGACCCGCTCTGTGGCCCAAGGAGACGCTGGAGGGGCTTCAATGTCCTTGGCTATGTCTTCTATCATCAAGAAGAATAAGCAGGCTCTGATGAACTTCCAAGATGACTTCTTGATCCCTCTGATTAAGAAGGTAGCCTACCGCTATATGCAGTTTGATCCAGAGCGTTACCCGTCTAAGGACTTCAGGTTCACCCCTGCCAGCACCCTTGGCATGGTAGCTAGGGAGTATGAGCAGCAACAGTTCATTGGACTGCTGCAAACCCTTGGTCCTGACAGCCCTGTACTGCCCTTAGTACTAAAAGGCATCATCAAAGGCTCCAGCCTGTCCAACAAGGAAGAGCTTGCCGCTGCTTTAGACCAGATGAACCAGCCTGATCCAGCCCAACAGCAGATGTTAATGGCCCAACAGGAGGCTCAAATCGGACTTCTACAGGCCCAGATAGCCGAGCTACAGGGTAGAGCCCAGGAAAGTCAAGCCAACGCCCAGGAAAGCCTTGCAAAGGCTCAGAAAGCCAGTGTAGAGACCCAGTTAATGCCTGAAAAGATGCGGATTGATGTGATTCAGGCTTCTTCTGCCAACCTTTCCAACGAAACTACGGACGATTTTGAGCGTAGGGTAAAGGTAGCTCAGTTAGTTCTTAAGGAACGTGAGATTGAGTCGAAAACAAAGATTGTAGAACAGCAGATGAGTGAGTCTAAACAACAGGATGAGGCATTCTTAAAGCGTATTAACGGAGAAGGTTAATGGCTTCTACGGATACCAAGCTCCTTGTTGTTGTAGATGAACTAAACAAGGTTAAGAAGAACTTAACTAAAGTTGAGCAATTAGCATCTACTGTCCAAAAACAAGTTGGTCCTAAAGGCGAAAAGGGTGACAAAGGAGACAAAGGAGACGTTGGACCAGCAGGCATAGATGGTACAAACGGTGTTAACGGTAAAGATGGTGTCGATGGTAAAGACGGAGTAGACGGTAAGAACGGAGTCTCCGTTGTTGATGCTTCTGTAGACTTTGATAACTCTTTAGTCTTAACTTTATCAGACGGTAATATTATTGATGCTGGTTCTATACTTCCAGAGTCAGTAAAACAAGAAGCTATATCCTACATGACTAGAGGAGAAATTATTCCTAGTCAAGACGGACAAACTGGTAAGTATTTAAAAACTGTTAATGGTACGTTAGAGTGGGCTACAGTTGCTGGAGGAGGTTCAGGAACTGTAACCAGTGTTGATATGACTGTTCCTATAGGACTATCAATCAGCGGAAATCCAATTACAACTTCCGGAACACTTGCACTTACCTATGCTGGTGGGTATTCCATACCAACCACTACAAAACAAAGCCAGTGGGATACTGCTTATAGTTGGGGTAATCATGCCTCTGCTGGTTATCTTACAAGTTATACTGAAACAGATCCAATTTATACGGCATCTTCTTGGTACTCAACTACTAATAATTCTACAAACTGGAATACAGCATTTGGTTGGGGTAATCATGCTACGGCAGGATATGCTTTAGACAATGCAGTTGTAAAACTTACTGGAGACCAGACCATTGCAGGAACTAAGACATTTAGTTCTACTATTTCTGGCTCTATTACAGGAAATGCTGCAAATGTAACAGGAACTGTGGCAGTTGCTAACGGAGGAACAGGGCAAACTTCCTATACAAATGGTCAAGTATTAATAGGAAACACTACTGGCAATACTCTTACCAAGGCTACATTAACGGCAGGAGATGGAGTATCAATTACTAATGGTACTGGAAGCATAACTATTGCTTCTCCTCTAGCAGAAAGCACTTCAGTTTTTACTTCAGGAGCAGCTCAAACATATACTGCTCCAGCAAATACACAATGGGTCAAAGTAACGGCTGTAGGGCCGGGAGGTAACGGAGGAGCCGCAACCAACCAACGAGCAACTGGAGGAAGCGGCGGGGCAGTTGCAATTAAATGGTTAGTAATGAATGCAGGACAAACCCTAACGTATACCGTAGGAACAGCATCAGGAACTGCTAGTACAGTCTCTTCAGGTACTTTGAGCATTACTACTATTTCTGCTGGTTCAGGAGTCAACGGCGCAGGTACAGCTTACGCTAACTCGATTACCGCAGGGCCAGCAGGAGGCACAGCTACTGGAGGAGACGTAAATATTACTGGAGAGCGAGGAGGCCATTCCTATGGGTCTGGCACTACGGTAGGTACTAACTTCTCAGGAAAAGGCGGCGGCGCACCCGGATTTGGCTCAGGAGGTCCAGCTTTAGGCTTGGTGGCTACCGCAGGCGTAGCAGGTACTGGTTTTGGTGCAGGAGGTGGGGGAGCACACGGTAACAATACTGCCGCAAACGGTACTGGCGGCATCATTATATTTGAAGCTTACTAAATAATCAAGAAAAGACTTGACTTTTTAGTAAAAGTGTGGTATAATAAATACACTGTTGTAGAAATACAACACAGTCCTATTTAGGAGAAACTGTGGATAAAGACATTCAGGAGTATTACGAGGCTAGGTTTGACATGATGGCCTCAAAAGGATGGAAAGATCTAGTTGAAGACACCCAGAAAATGCTGGATGCCTACAATAAGATTGAAAGATTGACTGGTGTTGAGGACTTGTACTACACCAAAGGACAGTTAGATATCCTAAACTGGGTAATAAACCTTAAGCAAACTTCGGAAGAAGCCTATAAGGAGTTAACAGATGAAACGGATATTTGAGTTCAGGTGTGTTAAAGACCATCTCACCGAAAAATTGGTCGATGATGAGGTACGCTCTATAGAGTGTCCACATTGTCGCAATGAAGCTTCTCGTATTATCTCGTCACCCCGTATCAGTCTGGAGGGCATCACAGGTGCGTTTCCTTCAGCTGCTGATGCGTGGGCTAGAAAACACGAGGAAGCAACAAGAGTCGCTTATAAGAAACAGCAAGCCTGATTCCAAGTGACATTTTAAATTTCCTAGA
>Ga0222712_10002752_pt1 | contig 19737 bp, 18 predicted proteins | sample C33_657DmetaG_FD_165043 | JGI IMG/M metagenome (GOLD analysis project Ga0222712, IMG submission 165043) | Estuarine water microbial communities from San Francisco Bay, California, United States - C33_657D | ecosystem: Environmental > Aquatic > Marine > Unclassified | place: USA: California... | reverse complement strand
CAACACGCGCGACCATATCGGCTGAGGTGAGCAGGAATCCTGGGACTCCCGACGTCGGACTGAGACCACCGCGCTCCTGAAATCCTGTCGGCGTAAACCCGGGCGCGACACAGGTCACCTTCACGCCAAACGGCTTTGCCTCTTCATGGAGTGCCAGAGTGAAGTGCCGCACGTAAGCTTTGGTCGCAGCGTAAGTGGTGAAGCCAGGGAACGGGATGAACGAGGCGAGCGAGGCAACATTCAGAATTCCACCGCGCTTACGCGGCGCCATCGCAACAAGTGCCGCGCGTGACAGAAGTGTGAGCGCGGTGACATTGACAGCGATCTCATTCGCTTCACCCGCTGCATCAAGCTCGGTAATCTTGCCGAACCGTCCGTAACCGGCGTTGTTCACGAGAATTTCAATTGGTCGGGTGGTGTCCAAGATGCGGGCTTCGACTTTCGCCACGTCGGCACTCTGCGAGAGGTCGGCGACGATCGTCTCGCTCGCCGCGCCAACTGCGGCGGCGAGCCCGGCGACACGCGCCAACTCATCGCCGCGTCGCGCCACCAACACAAGGTCGTGGCCGCTCGATGCCAGGCGCAGGGCGATGCGCTCGCCAATACCCGACGAGGCTCCCGTGATCAGCGCGATTGGTCGTGCCATGAGGAGAGTATGAACGAAGGATGGTAGGGGGGCCTGGAATCGAACCAGGGACCGCCGAGATATAAGCTCGGAGCTCTGACCAACTGAGCTACCCCCCCGAGGGAGACTGACCACTGCAGTATGAAGCCTGCGGGCGCCTGCTCGCTACTACTTGATCGTAACCGTCACCTCGAGCGCCTCGCGCTCAAACTCCGCGATGCAGACCACCGTCACGAACCAGGTTCCCTTGGTAGTGCCCGCACGCCAGGTGAAGGTGGCAAGGCCGCCGCTAGGAACGAAGAGTGCGGCTGGGGCCTCCCCCTCACGGGCCAGCGCAGGCACACCGATCTCGCACTCGGAGCCGGCACTCGCCCGCACGGTCAGGACGATCTCCGCGCCACGGGCGACCGCGGCTGGCGGGTCGACCTCGAGGGCAATCGGCAGCGACGGCACCACGGATGCTGATGGATCTGCCGAGGGCGACGTCTCAGGGTCGTTAGAGGCAGAAGCTGTTGCGCTTGGTCGCGGCGTGCTGGTGTCAGGGCCGCCGTCAAAGAGCGAGCCGATTGCGCCGAGGATGATCAGCCCAACAATGAGCGAGCCGCATCCAGACTGCGTCGAGCGCATTGAGGCGCGAATGATGTTCATGAATCAGCCGTCCGAGAGCGCGATCGCCACTGCACAACAGGCTAGTGCCAGTGCGCTTACCTCCCAGCCGCGCTGGCGCAGATTGCGACGCACACGAGTGCTCAGCGTGACCCCACCTGCGAGGAGTAACCCGCCAACGGCGAGGAGCACGGGGGATGCAGCCGCTGGCGCGCTCACCAGAAGGAGGAGATAGGTGAGGCCATGGAGCAGCGCGATCAAGAGGATAGTTCGCTGGTGACCAAGCCGCACCACGGCGCCGTTTGCACCAACTGACTTATCGAGCTCGCGATCGGCGAGTGCGTTCTGGAGCGCAAGCGCACTGCCGCCAGGGAGCGCAATCAAACAGAGTGTTGCAATTGCGGTTGGGAGCGGAGCCCCTGCGGCACTCCACGAAAATGCTGGAATGAGTGCGACCCCGAGAGCGAATGGAAGAAACGAGATCGGCGTGCGCTTGATCCCCGCGTTATAGAGATAGCCAATCGTTGCGCCGGCGGCGGCAATCAACAGGCTCGTGGAGCTGAGCGCAGACGCCGCCGCTAGCCCTGCCGTTGCGGCAACAATCACCATCACTCGTGCCTCACGGGGCGAAACGTTTCCGCCCACCAGCGGCTTCTCTGCCCTCCCCACATCACCAGCCTGGTCCAGGAGATCGTTCATCGCGCCAATGGAGGTGTGCACCCCAAGCATGGTGATGGCCGCGAGTGCCGCCTGACTCGCTGAGCCCCCAGCCGTCGTCGTGAGCGCTGCCGCAACGATCGCGTTGAGGAGCGTTGGCAGCGGATGAGCAAGGCGTAGGAGACCAGCAAGATGAGCCATAAGACGAGCCTACCCTGACAGGAGTAGGATTGCGCCGATGACTTCTACCCCTGCAATCGTCGTCTCGGATCTCGTCAAGCGCTACAAGGGCGCTGACCGTAACGCCGTAGATGGCGTCTCCTTCTCCGTAGAGCAGGGCTCCCTCTTCGCCCTCCTTGGGCCAAACGGCGCAGGGAAGACGACCACCATCAGTATCCTCACGACCACGCTCGCCGCCACCTCAGGGAGCGTGCAGATCGCCGGCGCCGACCTGGCACACGACCAGTCAGAGGTGCGTCGCCGCGTCGGCATCATCTTCCAGAAGCCATCGCTCGACCGCGCCCTCACCGGCGAGGAGAACTGCCGCTTCCATGCCGCCCTCTACGGCGCATACGCCTATCGCCCATCGTTCAGCCTCATGCCGCAGGAGTACCGCGAACGCATCGTTCAACTCGGTGCCCTGGTGGGCCTCGACCGCGACGATCTCTTCAAGAAAATCTCGAAGTATTCGGGCGGCATGCGCCGCAAGCTCGAGATCGCGCGATCACTCCTGCACAAGCCGCAGGTGCTCTTCCTGGATGAGCCGACCGTTGGACTTGACCCTGAGTCGCGCCGATCCGTGGCCGGGTACCTCGACGCAATTCGCCGCAGCGAGGGAACAACGATGGTCCTCACCACGCACTACCTCGACGAGGTCGAAATCGCTGACCAGGTTTGCATCATCGATCGCGGCAAGATCGTGGCGAACGGCACGCCTGCCGAACTGCGCGTTGGCACTGGCGTGACGCGCGTCGAACTTGAAGCGGCGGATCGCGTAGCACTTGGCGCCGAGATCGAACGACTCGGCCACACCCCACAGGTGATCTCTGCCGGCTTCGCCGTTGAGGTGAAGGGCGCTGAGCCTGCGCACCAGCTACTTCGTGACCTAAAGTCGCCACTCACGCGATTTGAGGTGCGCAGCCCAAGCCTTGAAGACGCCTACCTGAAGATCGTTGCCGCAACCGCCGATGATCGCGAAGAGTCACCGCTCGATGACGCGCCGCGACGGGGGTTCCGCCGATGAGCGCGCCGACCACCTACTCAGCGACCGCAAAGTTCAGCCTGCGCCGAGAGGCGGCGGCCGCGGCGGCCATCGCCGCCCGCGATGTCACGAAGCTCTTGCGCGACCCGATTCGCCTGGTCGGTGGCCTCGTATTCCCCGCCCTCTTCATCGGCGTCCTCGGCGGCGCCTTCGCCTCCAACTTCCAGTCGCCTGGCATTGACCTGCTCCCCTTTATCTTTGCGGGGCAGCTAGCGCAGGGAGTCTGGCAGTCATCGGCGCTCGGCCTTGTCTCCATTCTTGAGGACCGTGAGAACGACTTCAGCCAAGAGATCTTCGTGGCGCCAATCGGCCGCCGCACGATTCTCGCCGGCAAGATCCTCGGAGAGTCGCTGGTCGCCTTCCCGCAGGCCTTTACAGTGATGGCCTTCGGCATCATTCTTGGCATCCCGCTCACCCTGGCGCAGGTCCTCGCAATCATCCCTGCGCTCATCCTGGTCGCCCTCTTCGGTGCCGCATTCGGCGCACTGATCGTGAGCGTGCTGCCGAACCAGCGCTCCGCGAACCTTCTCTTCCCCTTCATCTTCTTGCCGCAGTTCTTCCTGGCCGGCGCGTTCAATCCAATCCGCAACCTGCCGTGGTACCTCGATATCGTCAGCCACATCTCGCCGCTGCGCTACGCGGTTGACCTCATTCGCGGTGCCTACTACGGCTATCCGAATGAAGCGGTGCTCGCAGATCCAACGTGGACGGTTGTGGTCATTGCCATCGCCACGGTGGTCATGCTCTCAATTGGCACCTTCCTCTTCGTTCGCAGCGAACGGAATCGCTAGCTCGCTCTAATCCTTACGACTGCGCTATGTGATAGCGCACCGCTATGGATTACCGATTTCCGCCACATAGGCGCACACTCGCCGCAGCGGCACGAATCGCATCGATTCGTTTTCGGATCGACGATCTGGGCCGAGAGCTGGAGGCAGTGATTATGCGCACAACTGCATCACCTACCTGGTATCCGAAGGCGGTCGCCGTCGGGCGAATCGTCATCGGCGTCATCTTCCTGTGGGCAGGCCTCGAAAAGGCAATCGGTGGAGCTGGTGAGTGGACGGCGAAGGGTTTCCTTGCGTTCGGCACCGGCGGCACGCTCGGGTGGCCGTTCGTGACTGGCGCCGTAGTTGAGGGGACGATCTACAACCCAACGCATGACTTCTGGGTTGGCCTATCGGCAAACGCCGGCGCGATGAGCATCATCAATCTGTTGGTGCCATTCGGCCAGATCGCAATTGGTACGGCACTGATCCTCGGGATCGCGACGCGCTTTGCTGCCTTCATGGGATCGCTCATGATGCTCTTCTTCTTCTTCGCCGCATGGGACTTCGCCTACGGCATCGTGAATCAACACCTCACGTATGCCGTCGTAACGTTCGGACTGGGTGTGATTGGGGCGGGGAACTACTACGGACTTGACGCGGGCCTCGGTGGAAGCCTTCCAGCCGGCATCCGCCGCTGGTTCGCCTCGGGGGATACCGTCGCCGCATAGCGACCTGGTGTTCTTACAGGCCGCGAGGGTCTGGTCGGCGAAAGCTGGCCAGGCCCTCGTTGTTTGTTGGGCCTAGACCTTGTCGGGGAAGTGGCAGGCGACCTGATGGCCGGTTGAAACCTGCACAAGCTGCGGCGACTCGGTGCTGCAGCGCTCTGGGTTGCCGAGCTTCTCCTTGAGCCAGCAGCGCGTCTGGAAGGCGCAGCCGCTCGGCGGATTCGACGGCGACGGCACGTCACCCTTCAGGATGATGCGCTTGCGCTTCTTCTCAATCGCTGGGTCCGGGATTGGCACTGCGGAGAGGAGCGCGATGGAGTACGGATGCACCGGTGAACTGTTGAGCTCAGCGGATGGGGCAACCTCAACGATCTTCCCGAGGTACATCACAGCGGTGCGATCGCTAATGTGGCGCACCACCGAGAGGTCGTGCGCAATGAAGAGATAGGCAAGCCCAAGACGCTGGCGCAGCTCTGCGAGCAGGTTGAGGATCTGGGCCTGCACGCTCACGTCGAGCGCACTCACCGGCTCATCGGCCACCACAAGATCTGGGTTGAGGGCGAGTGCACGTGCCACGCCAATGCGCTGACGTTGCCCACCAGAGAACTCATGCGGGTAGCGTTCTGCAAAGCGTGGGTCCAGTCCGACGAGTTCGAGGAGCTCAGCAACGCGGCCGGTGCGCTCGGCACTCGTGCCGACGTTGTAGATGTCGGCTGGTTCACGCAGGATCGCGCCAACGGTCATGCGCGGGTTCAGCGAGGCGTATGGGTCCTGGAAGATCATCTGCACGCGGCGGCGTAGTTCGTGCAGCTCACTCCCCTCTGCGGTTGCAAGGTTATGTCCGTCAAAGTCGATCGTTCCGGCGTTCGGCTTCACAACGCGAGTGACGGCGCGGGCCACGGTGCTCTTGCCGCAACCGGATTCACCAACGAGGCCGAGGATCTCGCCCTTCGCAACCTCAAAGGAGACGCCATCGACCGCGCGCACCTCGGCCACGGTACGCTCACGCACCAGACCTTCGCGAATCGGGAATCGGACTGCAAGGTCCTTAACCGTCAGCAGTGGTTCGCGACTCACCGGGTGGCTCCTCCTGTGCGTGGCAGTGGTCGCCCTTCAGCAACCTCTGCGGGGGCAACCGGGTTGAAGCAGGCGGCTACATGCGTCGCGGTCGGTCCGCTCGTCACGATCGGTCCCTTCCCGCCATCGATGGGCAGGAGCGCAGGCGTCTCCGTGGCGCAGCGATCGGTGCGCCAGGCGCAGCGCGCGTAGAAGGAACAACCGACGGGCGCATCAACGAGATCTGGTGGCCGACCTTCGATGGGCACGAGCTTGCCGCCCGTCTCGCCATCAAGGCGCGGAATGGAGCGCAGCAGGCCAACCGTATATGGGTGCCGTGGGTTGGCGAAGAGATCGTCGGTGGTGCCCGACTCAATCACCGCGCCGGCATACATCACGTTGACGCGGTCGGCCATGCCGGCAAGCACGCCAAGATCATGGGTAACGAGGATCGTTGCCGTGCCGCGCTCTTCGGTGAGGCGGCGGAGCAGGTCGAGCACCTGTGCCTGGATGGTCACGTCGAGTGCCGTCGTTGGCTCGTCGGCAATGAGCACCCGCGGCTCAAGGGCGAGGGCCATGGCGATCATCACGCGCTGGCGCATGCCGCCTGAGAACTCGTGCGGGTAGCTGCGCAGGCGTGACTCTGGGTTGGCAACGCCAACGGCGGTGAGGAGTTCGATGGCGCGTGCGCGTGCCGCCTCCTTCGTCACCTCGCGGTGGGCCTGAATCGTTTCAATGAGTTGCTCTTCAATGCGCAGTACTGGGTTCAGCGACGTCATCGGGTCTTGGAAGATCATCGCGATCTCACTGCCGCGCACCTGGCGCAGCTCCTCTTCCTTCAGGGTGGTGAGCTCACGCCCCTCCAGCTTCACGCTGCCCCCCTCGACACGACCGGCAGGCTTCGGCAGCAGGCCAACGATCGCGAGATTCGTGACGCTCTTGCCGCAGCCTGACTCGCCCGCCACGCCAAGCGTTTCGCCGGCGGCCAGATCAAACGAGACGCCGTTCACGGCATGCACGGCGCCGTCGTGCGTGCGGAAGCGCACCACCAGGTCGCGAACCTCGAGCAGATGCTGGTCGCTCATCGCTTCAACTTCGGGTCAAGCGACTCGCGCAGCCCGTCTCCGAGAAGGTTGAACCCGATCGCCGAGATGACGATCGCGCCGCCAATAAAGACCACGATGTGCGGGGCGGTCTGCATGAATCGACGCGCATCCACCAACATCGTTCCCCACTCAGGGGTGCGTGGATCCGCCGGGCCAAGGCCAAGGAAGCCGAGGCCAGCGATATCGATGATAGCGGTGGCGAGCACCAGCGTCGCCTGAACGATGAGTGGCGTCAGCGCGTTCGGCAACATGTGTCGCACCAGGATGCGCATGCGCGAGGCGCCAATGGTGCGTGCAGCCACAACATAGTCAGCCTCACGCAGCGCAAGGAGCGATCCACGAAGCAGTCGCGCAAACGTTGGCGCGTAGCTCACCGCAATGGCGAACATGAGCTGCACCATGCCGCGCCCAAGCGCGGTAACGATGCCGATCGCCAACAGAATGCTCGGGATGGAGAGGAAGACGTCCGTGGTGCGCATGATCAGGCCGTCGATCCGCCCGCCAAATCCGCCCGCGATCGCACCAAGCACGCCGCCAATGGCGAGCGCCAAGACCACCGAGCCAACTCCAACAAAGAGGCTGATCTGTGCGCCATAGAGGACGCGCGAAAAGATGTCGCGCCCTAGGAGGTCGGTACCGAAGAGATGCGTGAGCGACGGAGCATCGAGGCTGCTGCCGTTCATGGCATACGGGTCAAACGGTGAAATGAACGGCGCAAGAATCGCGGCGAGCGCGAAGAGTGCGATGCAGAAGAGGCCAACAAGTGCAGGGCGGTTCCGTCGCAGTCGTCGGGCGGCATCGCCCCAGAGCCCACGCGACGCTCGCGCAATCTGCGGGTCTACAAGAGCTGCACGGAACATCATTGGTATCGAATCTTCGGATTCAGCAGTGCGTAGCCCACGTCAACAATCAAGTTCACGACGAGGAAGATCACGGCAAACACCAGGATCGTCGACTGCACGATTGGGTAATCGTGGTTCTCAATGGCGTCCACGACCCAGCGACCAACGCCGTTCCACACAAACACCGTCTCGGTGAGCACTGCGCCACCGAGTAGCCCGCCCACCTGCAAGCCGACGACCGTGGTCACCGGCAACCAGGCATTGCGCATGACGTGACGGTTGTCGACCGTCTTCTCTTTCAGGCCCTTTGAGCGGGCCGTTCGAACATAGTCTTCGTTCGCAACCTCAATGACGGAGGCGCGCGTGATGCGCGCAATGATGGCGAGAGGGATCGACCCCAGCGCAATCGACGGAAGGATCAGGTGCCGCACGACGTCGACGAAAAGATCGAGCCGTCCCGCGAAGAGCGTGTCGATGAGAAGAAGGCCTGAGGTGGCATCAAAGCGCGCTCGCGCATCGATGCGGCCCTGCGTTGGGAGCCAGCCGAGGATCACGCCGAAGATCACCACAAGGGCGAGGCCGAGCACGAAGACTGGGATGCTCACGCCAAAGAGGCTGACTCCGGTGATGAGCCCATCAACCCAGCCGCCCACCTTTCGTGCGGCGAGTCGCCCGAGGGGAATTCCCACTCCGATCGCGAAGAGCAGCGCGCCAAACGTGAGCTCGATGGTGCCAGGGAATCGGGTCAGGAACTCAGCGAGGAATGGCTGGGAGTTCACGACGCTCGCGCCGAGGTCGCCCGAAAGCGTCTTCAAGAGATACGAGATGTACTGCTCGTAGAGCGGTCGGTCAAGCCCGAGGTTAGCAATGAGCGCGGCGCACGCCTCTGGCGTTCGGTGTTGGCCAAGGATGGCAACGCACGGGTCACCCGGGAGGATGCGAATGTAAGCAAAGAGCAAGATGGAGAGCCCGATCAGCACGGGAATCGCGGCGATCAAGCGGCGAACGATGTATCTGCCCATAGGGCTGCAGTCTAAGGGTGAAACGCCGTCGCCGCCCCCTCAGCCTCACGGCCAAGGGAGCGGCGACAGATGCTCTCGTTAGAGCGAGTGGGCGTTGCCCTAAAGCTACGCCTTACTCAGTTACGGACGATCGAGCCAGACCAAGTTCAGTGGCTCGTTCAACCCTGCGGAGCCGATGAAGCCCTTGAGGTCGATCGAGGCTGCCGCCTGCGGCTTCGAGTTGGCGATCGGCACGGTTGGCATGTCAGCACGGATCAGGTCCTGTGCCAACTCCCACTGTGTCTTCGCCTCGGCCTCGGTGCCCGCCGCAAGAGCGGCGTTCATTGCGGCTTCGAGCGCATCGTTCTTGTATGCGAACTCCGTCGATGGCGCGCCGTCGACGTACCCGAAGAACGCCGTCTTCAGGAAGTTGTCTGGGCCGGCCCAGTCGCCGGTCCAACCAAGGAGCCACATCTCGTACTTGCCAGCGTACTCATCATCAAGGTACCCACCGCGCCACGGGGCGTTGTTCGGGTTGATGGTGAAGCCAACAGCTTCGAGGTTCGCCGTGATCGCTTCGAACAGGCCCTTTGGATCAGGCATGTATGGGCGGGTCACGTCGTTTGGATACCAGAAGTCGATCGTAAGGTCGGTCTCACCCGACTCTGCAATCAACTCCTTGGCCTTCTCCACGTCGTAGGAAGGAAGCGCAAGGTCCTTTGCGTACAAGACGCCCGATGGCATCCAGTTCGTTGCCTTCACCGCCGCTCCGGCGTAGAAGGTCTTGATCAAGTAGTCGTAATCGATCGCATAGGCGATCGCTTCACGAATCTTTGCATTGCTCACTGGAGCGTAGCTGTGATTCATCGAGATCTGGAATGTGTTGAACGAGGAGCCTCGGTCAATCAACTGCAACTCTTTGTTTGCAGCAATCGTGGCCGCGTCCACAGGTGCAATCGTCTGAGCAAGGTCAATTTCGCCCGCGGCAAGACCGTTCAAGCGCTGTGCCTCTTCAGCAACGGCCTTGAAGACGATCGCGTCAACGTGCGCAACCTTCTCCTTGTCCCAATACTCCGCGTACTTCTCGATCTCAACACTGTCGCCGACGGTCCACTTCACAAACTTGAAGGGGCCCGTGCCGATCATCGCACCTGCGCCACCCTGAGCGCCGGTGATCTTGGTCACATCGGATTCGGTGTTGTCACCCTTACCAAGCGCAAGCGCGGCTGGCGACTGGATCCCAAAGACCGGAAGGGTCTGGGTCAGGATGAAGTTCGAGCTTGGGTTCTTCAACTTGAGGGCAACGGTCGAAGCGTCTACGGCTGTAGCCGACTCAAGGTTGCTCGTCTCGCCATAGCCGCCGAAGACTGCACCAATGTAGTAGGTGTAGTCCTGGAGCTCGGTAGGAATATTGATGAAGCGGTTGTAGTTGAACACGACCGCATCCGCATTGAAGTCGGTGCCGTCGTGGAACTTCACGCCGCTGCGCAGTTTGAACGTGTAGGTCAAACCATCGGCGCTCATCTCGTAGCTCTCGGCGAGCACTGGAACAACCTTTGAGGTCGATCCTGGCTCAAGGCCGACGAGGCCCTCGACAACCTGCTGAATCACGTACGACGAGTTGCTGTCGTCCGTGAGTGCGGTGTCGGTTCGCACGATATCGCCTGGTAGGGCGACGATGAGGGTTCCACCCTCTTTCGCTGCTGGAGTGCTCGAGCACGCCGCGGCGACCATGAGAAGGGCGCCAAGAATGGCACCAATCCGTAGGTTCTTCATGTGTTCTCCTTCGATGGCGTGTTTGGCCCGGACCCGTGGTCCGACCGTCGCAGGGTTTCCGCGATCGCCTCATCCTACCGCAGCCCACGCACGAAATTGGTTCAGAGAGCGCAACCTTTAGCCCCGTTTCACGCCTAATTTGAGCAACTCTCAATTCCGCCGCTACCCTCAGGGGCACCAGGCTGAAGTCCAGCCTGCAGAAACGAATAGGGAGGAACCTTCATGGCAACAGCCAAGAAGTCCGCGCCGAAGCGCGCGGCCGCCGCAAGCACCGGGGTTGCAACGACGTTTGCCGCCATTCCGGCCGCTCGCGCGAAGCAGCTTTTCAACTGGAATCGGCTCCTTGTGCTCCTGCACGGGATCCAGGCGACCATCATCTGGTGGATCAGCCCAACTGATGCCCTAGTGCGCTTCGAGGGGACATATCCCGTATCGAAGATCGTTGACGGCCAGTTCGTAGGACTTGATTCGGCGAAGGAGTTGCTCTTCAGCTTCCCTCTCGCTTATCTCGTTGCTGCGTTCTTCGCCCTCTCGGCACTGGCGCACTTCCTCGTCGCCTACCCGTTCCGCAAGCGCTACGAGAGTTGGCTCGCTCGCGAGTTCAACCCAATGCGCTGGGCTGAGTATGCGTTGAGCTCAACGCTCATGATCGTCGGCATCGCATCGCTGAGCTTCATCACTGATGCTGGCGCGCTGATTGCCATCGCGGTCTGCAACGCCTCGATGAACCTCTTCGGTTGGTCGATGGAAGAGGCAAACATCGGACGCAAGAACGTACAGTGGAGCCACTACATCTTTGGCTGCATTGCCGGCATTGCGCCGTGGATTGCGCTGTTCACGACCGTCGGTCTCTCGCTGGCCAACTGGCCAACGGGCATTGGGCCAAATGGCCGCGACCTTGAGGCGTTCAAGCCTGTGCTGATTACGATCTACGTGAGCCTCTTCATCAGCTTCAACATCTTTGCAGTGAACATGGTGTTGCAGCGCTTGAAGGTTGGAAAGTGGGCTGACTACCTGCACGGTGAGCGCAGCTACATGATCCTCTCGCTCGTGGCGAAGACGCTTCTTGCATGGCAGGTTTGGACCGGAGTGTTCATGCCAGCATAGGGATAGCCCTCCTACGAGGAACCTGGAGACCCTCGCCCATCTGGGTGGGGGTCTCCTTTTTATGGCGGCGGGGCGTACTATGCAGCCATGAGTAATGAGCGGGGCCCTAGTGACACAGAGGGGCTGACGTACGCGAGTTACTTGGCGCTCGATGAGTTGCTCGGCCTACAGCGCCCGCGCTCAGACGAGCACGACGAATTGCTCTTCATTACGATTCACCAAACCTATGAGCTCTGGTTCAAGCAGATCTTGCATGAGGTCCGAGGTGCCATGAGTGCCCTCGCTGCGAATGAGAGCTGGCGAGCTTCACATAGGCTCAGTCGAGTTCGACACATTCTGAAGATTGCTGTTGCACAGGTGGACATCCTAGAGACGCTCACCCCACTCGAGTTTGCCGCGTTCCGCAGCCGGCTCGCAACGTCTAGTGGATTTGAGTCGGCCCAGTTCCGCGAGATTGAGGCGCTCTTCGGAATCCGCAACGCGCGTCTCGCCGACCTACTCCCAGATGAGCAGGCTCGAGAAATCGTGCGCGCCACCTTGCAGGCACCGAGCCTTTGGGACGCAACGATTCACTGGTTGGCGGTTCGCGGGTCTGCGGTCCCAGCGCGACTACTCAGCCGAGATGTGTCGGCACCGTATGAGGGGGATGAAGAGCTGCAAGGGGTGCTGCTTGAGATCTATCGTGCTGGAGGCGAAGCGGCGAGCATTCTCGAGCAGCTCGTCGATATCGACGAGGGTGTTCAAGAGTGGCGCTATCGCCACGTCAAGATGGTGGAGCGGACTATTGGCCGAAAGTCGGGCACGGGTGGCTCGACCGGTGTGGAATATCTCGCCGCAAGCCTGCGCCGTTCGCTCTTCCCAGACCTTTGGGCCATTCGCGACCGAATGTAGTTGGAGCGGTCAGGTCACCGTCTGTTTCGAAGCAAATTCTGGGGCACGCCATGCGTCGGTTCGAAGGATCTCAGCGAACGTCGCTACCGCGCGATCAATGTCGGCAAAGCTCACATAGAGCGGCGAGAATCCGAAGCGCAGGATGTTTGGCGTACGGAAATCTCCGATGACTCCGCGGCTGATCAGCGCCTGTATGATCGGATAGCCGCTCTCATGCGCAAAGGAGACCTGTCCGCCGCGTAGCTGGCCCTCCCGTGGTGAGATGAGGGTGAGGCCATAGCCCTTGCACTCAGCCTCAACCCGCTCAATGAAGCGAGCGGTTTGCGCCATCGACTTGCGGCGAATCTCAGACATTGAGATCCCCTCCCACAGCTTCAGCGCCTCATCGAGTGCCGCCAGGCTAAGCACCTGTTGCGTGCCTGTGATGAAGCGCCGAATGCCAGGAGCCGGCTCATAGTCGGGCACGAATGCGAACGGGCTCTTGTGGCCGAGCCAGCCCTCTAGCGGCTGCCGCACCTGCTCAATCAGCGCAGGTGTCACCCAAGTGTATGAGGGGGCGCCGGGCCCACCATTGAGATACTTGTATCCGCAGCCGATCACAAAGTCGGCGCCGTCGCGAGCGATATCAAGCTCAAGCACTCCAGCGGAGTGCGAGAGATCCCACACAGTCAACGCACCAGCCGCGTGGGCCGCGGCACTCAGTGCGCGCATGTCACGAATCCGTCCAGTTCGATAATCCACGTGCGTCAACATCAAGACCCCTGCCCCATCAAGCACCGTCGCCGGGCTGACTGACTCATCCCAGAAGCGCACCTCCACGTTGGGGAGTAGTTGGCGTAGGCCCTCCAAGATGTACAAATCGGTTGGGAAGTTCTCGCGCTCAGTGACAACAACCTGCCGGTCGCCGCGTAGGCGCAGCGCGGCGGCCAACACGCGGAAGAGCGAGACCGATGTCGATTCCCCAACGACCACCTCCCCCTTGCCGACACCAAGAAGCGGGGCGACTCGGTCACCAACGCTAAGCGGAAGGTTGTACCAATCGGACTCGTTCCAACTACGGATGAGCCGCTCGCCCCACTGCCGATCAATTACGTTGGCCACGCGCTCGTGCACACCGATGGGCAGCGCCCCCAGTGAATTCCCATCGAGGTAGACGACTTCTGCCGGCAGGTTGAACCGCTCTCGCAGCGCAGCGAGAGGGTCCTGCGCGTCGAGCTCTGCCGCTGAAGGGGTGGGCTGTGTCATGTGCTTATCGTCTCACGTACCTGAGAGCTGCAACAGCGCACGCGCATCTTGTAGTAGTGAGCCTCCTGGCGTATCAAGTTCCTCAAGCACATCAAAGTGATCACGGCCAGGAACGGTCGCAAGCGAAACGGTGGCGTGGTTCGCCCACTTCTCGCGGAGGAGTTCTGACTGCCGGTGGAACTCCGATGGCTCATGTTCGCCAACGCGGAGGAGCACCGGGATATTCCGCTGCGGCTGGTAGTGCACAGGTGAGAGTCGCTTCGCCTCATCGGCACTCATGCCCACCAGGTTATTGACGTAGCTCTCGGCAATCGGCTCAAGGTCAAATGCGCCGCCGATGAGGAGCAGCCCTGAAATGGCGCTCCGTACGTTGGGCGGTGCCAGTTCGGTGACCAGCGTCGCGGCAAGGTGCGCCCCCGCAGAGTGCCCAGCCGCAACGATCCTGCTCACGTCGCAACCGAGCGCTGCGGCGTGATCAATCAGGTAGGCCGCCGCCGCTGAAGCCTCTGCGACGATCGCTGAAAGCGTTGCTGACGGTGCAAGAGAGTAGCCAACGGCAACGTGCGTTGCGCCGAGCGGGGCGAGCGTCGCTGCATAGCGACCGCCATCATCAATTGAGCCCTCCTGCCACCACCCACCGTGAAACATCAGCAGCGTGGGGTGGGCTCCTTCACGATCCGCAAAGATCTCAAGGCGGTTGGCCTCACGCGGCCCGTAGGAGACGCGGTGATAGATGCCACTCGCCTGTGCGGCGCTCCGTGCGAGCGCGGTGCGCTCACGACCGGCTGACATGGAGCCAGCGGCGTCTCGCGCGGTGCGGCTTGGGGAGTACTCCGCATCGAGCCACGCTCGACGTTCAGGGTTAGGGAGCGAGTTCAATCGCCCTCGGCGAAGACGAAGGGTGTGAGAGCCTCAGCTTCAATGATTTCACCGATTGCGAGACCTAACATCACGTGCATTCCCTGACCTGTTGGATTAGATGAAGTAGAGCAGCGCGAAGAGCAGGATCCAAACGACGTCAACGAAGTGCCAATAAATTGAGGTTGCCTCAACCATGTCGTGATGCTCTGCCGAGAACTGGCCGAGCCCGCCGCGGTAGAGGCAGACGGCCAACATCAGCACGCCGCCGAGCACGTGCGCGCCGTGGAATCCGGTGAGCACATAAAAGGTGCTTCCGAAGACGCCGTCAGAGATGCCGAAGCCGAGCTGGGTGTAGTCGTAGACCTGACCAATAAGGAAGACCACGCCAAGTAGAACGGTCATCGCCAACGCGCGATTCATTCCCTGTCGGTCGCCCTTGCGAATGCGCCAGACGGCGAACTGGCAGGTAACGGAGCTCAACACGAGCAGCGCCGTCATGATCCCCGGGAAGAGCGCCTCGCTGTGCAGCTCGAATGCAGGGTTCCCCTCAGGTGGCCAGATACCGGTTGCGGTGCGCAAGCTGAAATATGCGGCGAAGAGTCCCGCAAAGAACATGATCTCCGAGACGATGAAGAGGAGCATCCCGAGTACTGGGTTGCCGAGCCCCTTCTTGCCGTGTGCGGCGCCGTGGCCGCTCGTTGCTACTGCGCCGTCGCTCATCCGTGATCCTTCTCAGAGCGAGCGTGTCGTGCATCAAAGAGTGGGCGCTCCGAGGTAATTGGTGGCAGCTTGTCGAAGTTCCACGCAGGTGGGGGGGATGATGTTGCCCACTCCAGGGTGTTCGCCTCCCACGGGTCGTCGCCCGCAAGCTTCCCGTTGCGCAGGCTGATGTAGATGTTCCAGAAGAGTGGCAGCAACGAGATGCCAACCAAGATGCCACCGATCGTGGCGGCGAGGTTGAGGTCGTTCCAGCCAGCCGTTGGGGAGTAATCGGCGATGCGACGTGGCATGCCGGCAAGGCCGAGCGCATGCATTGGAAGGAAGGTCAGGTTCAGGCCAACCATCATGAGTACGAAGTGCACGCGGCCGAGACCCTCATCGAGCATGCGCCCCGACATCTTCGGGAAGTAGAAGTAGAACCCAGCCATGATCGCAACGAATGAGCCGCCGAAGAGCACATAGTGAATGTGCGCGACGATCCAATAGGTGGCGTGGATGGCATAGTCGACCGGGACTGAGGCGCTAAAGACGCCGTTGATGCCGCCAATTAGGAACATGCTAAGGAAGCCCAGCGCGAAGAGCATTGGCGTGGTGAAGCTGATCTGACCGCGCCACATGGTCGCGATCCAGTTGAACATCTTCACCCCCGTCGGCACGGCGATCAGGAAGGTCATCACCGAGAAGAAGGGCAAGAAGACGCTCCCAGTCGTGAACATGTGGTGCGCCCACACGCTGAATCCGAGTGCGCCGATACCGGCGGTGGCGAAGACGAACGCCTTGTAGCCGAAGAGCGGCTTGCGGCTAAAGACTGGGATGATCTCGGAGATCACACCCATCCCCGGCAGCACCATGATGTACACCGCTGGATGCGAGTAGAACCAGAAGATGTTCTGCCAGAGAATCGCCGAGCCACCGAGCGTCGGATCGAAGAATGCACCGCCGAAGTTTCGGTCGATGAAGAGCATCACCAACGCGCTGGTCAGTACCGGTGTGCCCATGAGTACGAGCACGCTCGTCACAAGCACGGTCCAGACAAGGATTGGCATGCGGAAGAGGGTCATACCTGGTGCGCGCATTCGGAAGACCGTGACCATGAAGTTGACGGCGCCAAGGATGGAGCTGGTGCCGACGAGGATGACGGCGACGATCCAGAGATTCATTCCCGGCCCTGGGCTGTATTTGATGTTGCTCACTGGTGGATACGCCGTCCAGCCGGCGTCTGCGGCACCGCCGAGGAGGAATCCTGAAGCCGCAACGAGCCCAGAGAACGGAACCATCCAGAAGCTGAGCGCATTGATGCGCGGGAAGGCCATGTCTGGCGCGCCGATCATGAGCGGCACCACGTAGTTGCCGATCGCCGCAAGGAACGGAATGATGACCCAGAAGATCATGATTGAGGCGTGCATCGTGAAGAGTTGGTTGTACGAGGACTCGTCGAGGAACTGCAGCCCTGGCATCGCGAGCTCAGCGCGAACGCCGAGCGCCAAGAGGCCACCGATCGCCAAGAAGATGAAGGACGAGATCGTATAAAGGATGCCAATCTTCTTGTGGTCAGTTGTCGTTAGGTAGTCATAGAGTGCCGACGGAGCCGACTTCTGTGCCACTGCTGAGTTCGTTGCCATCTTCTCTCCCCCTTACGGCTGCGCTACGACGACGAGATCTGCGTACATGCCCTGTGCGTAATGACCTGCGATGTTGCACATCACGACATAGTTGCCTGGCTCAAGGGTAACGGTGACCATGCCTGGAGTACCTGGCTGCCACTCGGCCTGCTCGTCAATAACGTCGAGTGTCGCCTCGTCGAGGCGGCTCGTCTCGGCGCTCACCTCATCGAGGAGCTGCTTCGCCGTCTTGTCGCTGCGGACAACGAGGAACTCGTGCGCGATGCTCCCAGCGTTCGTCAGGTTGAATTCGATAGAGCCTGCGACATGCTTGGCGGCGGAGATCGTGATCCCCCACTCCTTCACCGTTCCCGTCATTGGGCCGGTAGCGGCTGCCTCCTCCTTCGGACGGGTCGCCTCAATCCATGCGTCGTACTCTTCGCGGGTTACCACGCGCACCGTGAAGCCCATCTGGTGGTGCAGCAGGCCGCAGAATGCCGAGCACTGACCGGTGAAGGTGCCGAGCTTGTTCGGCGTGAACTCGAAGTAGTTGGTCTTGCCCGGCACCATGTCGCGCTGGAAGAGGAACTGCGGAATGTAGAAGCCGTGGTTCACATCTTGGGCGACCAGGGTGATTTCGATGCGCTCATTGATCGGCACGACCATCTCTGGGTAGGCTGTGGCGGCACCGAAGATCTCGATCTTCTCGGCTGGATAGGCGAACTTCCACTGCCACTGGTAGCCGACCACCTCGATCTTGACCCCAACGTTCTCCGGCTCTCGGGCATCAACGATGTTGAGCACGCGAGCCGAAGCGAAGAAGAGGGCGATGACGACAATGAGGGGGATCACCGTCCAGATGATTTCTAGGATGAGATTGCCGTGAGTCTGAACTGGGAGGGTGGAGTCGCTCGGCTTGCGGCGGTAGCGGATGACCGACCAGATGATGAGACCCTGGACCAGCAAGAACACGACGGCGGCGACGGCGAAGACGAGGTCGTAGAGAGCCCGAATCTCCAGCGCCTGCTCGGTAACCGCAGGCAGGGGGAAGGCGGACTCGCAGCCACCCGCAATAAGGGCAACGGCGCCCAGCCCCAGCAGCAGAGAGAGATTCTTCATGGTTGAGATGATACGCGCCCTCGGCGGGAGGCGCTCCGCCGCTATCCCGAGTGCGCCGGTCGGATTCCCGAGGTCAGCGCTCCGTGTGGGCAGGCTGGGCGTGCACCCGTGCGATGCCAGAGGTGAGGAGCGGGAGGGGCCCAAGAATGATCCCAGCGGCGCCAACGAAGAGGGTGGCGCGGAGCCCAAAACTCTCTGCAATCACCGAGCCGATGAGTGCTCCCAGGGGAAGGCCGAGCAGCATGACGGTCTTCATGGAGGCGTTCATGCGCCCGAGCAGTCGAGCCGGCGTAATGAGCTGTCGATACGTCACCTGATTCACGTGGAAGAGCCCCGCTCCGAAGAAGGCGATGAACTGCGTAAGGATGGCGAGTGCGGCAATCAGCGGCACGCCCATGGAGCGATCGAGCAGGGCAAATCCGAGCGGCATCACCGGCAAGATGAATCCGCCAAGGATGAGCGTACGGCCCATGCCGAGCCACTTGACCACCTTGGCGTTGATAATCGTGCCCACTACGATGCCGACCGTCCCTGCTCCAATAACAAACCCGATTAGTTCAGTCGGTAGCGCGAGCTCACGTCGCGCGTAGGCGATAAGCAGCGGACCACTCGCCAGTCCACCAAAGAAGTTGAAGATGAGGGCGGCGAGGGCATTGCCGCGAAGATGCGGATGTTGCACGACCCACGCGAGCCCTTCGCGCATCTCTCTCCAGAGACTTCGCTCCTCCACCTCCTGTTCGGTAAAGGTGGGAACTTCTTCAACGTGGCGCACGCGTTGCACCATCAGTGCCGAGACAAGGAAGCTGAACGCATCCACGACTAGGGCGATCGGGCCACTAAGGCGCGCCACGACAATGCCCGCGAGCGCCGGGCCCGCAACACCGGTTGCCGACTCCATTGCCATGAGGCGTCCGTTCGCGACGCCGAGCTGCGGTCCACGCAACAGTGCTGGGAGGTACGACTGATGTGCCACGTCATACAGGAGGGTGCATGCACCAATAAGGAAGAGCACCGCGAGAAGGAGCGGCATGCTCAACGCGCCAAAGGCGAACGCGATCGGCACGACTAAGAGGAGTCCCGTTCGCGCAAAGTCTGTCGCAATCAACACGGGGCGGCGGGTGCGCCGATCGAGCAGGGCTCCAGCCGGAAGGCCGAGCAGAACAAATGGGAGCAAGAAGGCGAGTTCTAGCAGCGCAATCGAACCGTTACTCGCTTGAATGACGTCAATGGCGATGAGGGGGAAGGCGATGTGTGAAACCTGCGAGCCGAGTGAGCTGATCCCCTGCGCGCCGAAGAGAAGGCGTACGTCGGCGTTCTGGAACGGATCGTCGACAGCAAGGCGTAGGCGCGTAAAGGGGTTTCTCATTGGGCGATGATAGGCGGCACGCCGCCGCCCCGCGTATGATCTGCGCATGCCAGCAGTGACCGTTCCCGACATTACGCTCCTCGCGCGCACACCTGTTGCCGACCTGCTCACCGCACGCCCGCGACCGGTGATTTCGCTCAGCACGGCGCCGAGCGGCTTCGAGGGCGAAGGCTTCCCAGTGCGCCGCGCCTTCATGGGCGCGCCGCTGGCGGCGATCGATCCATTCATCATGCTCGACCAGATGGGCGAGGTGGAGTACGCCCCAGGCGAACCGAAGGGGACCCCGTGGCATCCGCATCGCGGTTTCGAGACGGTCACCTACATGCTCGACGGCATCCTGGATCACCGCGACAGCAATGGCGGTGGCGGACGCATCAGTGATGGCGACACGCAGTGGATGAC
>Ga0222712_10002751_pt1 | contig 19743 bp, 18 predicted proteins | sample C33_657DmetaG_FD_165043 | JGI IMG/M metagenome (GOLD analysis project Ga0222712, IMG submission 165043) | Estuarine water microbial communities from San Francisco Bay, California, United States - C33_657D | ecosystem: Environmental > Aquatic > Marine > Unclassified | place: USA: California... | reverse complement strand
GCGGGAGGAATGTCTTCACCAATGGCTGGGATGGGCATCGGAATGGGAATGCAAGGCGCTGGAGCCCTGTTAGGCGGTCAAGCTGGAACCCTACTGCAGGTTGCATCAATACTTCCAATGATCAGCATGACACCAATCACAAAATTAACTCAAGCTATTCTTGGAATGGGCGGGTCCCTAACAAAAGCTGGTGGAGCTGGCAAGGCGTTAGAAGTAATTTTAAAGAGCGTATTTAAAGCGGGTCCATTATTAATAGTAAGTGGGATCATTGCTGGAATAGTTGTAGGTGTAAAAAAATGGACAACAGAACTTGCAGAAAATAAAAGAGAACAAACACTTTTAAATGGCATAACAAAAAAGGGTGCAGCGGAAGCTGGAATTGCTTACAATAATTTATCTGATTCAATAAAAGGAGTAAGAGACCAGTTAGAGCTAGCAAGAGCTGGACAACTAGATACATTTAATTCACAGAACATGACTGGGATAAAAGGCGTAACTTTGTCTATTAAAGCTCTTCAAGAAAAAATTGCAGAAGCAAAAACAAGCATGCCAGAATTTGTAGGAGCATTAAACGGATTAAGTAAATCACAAGAAGATAATAAAAAGACAACCATAGACATGGCTCAAAATTGGAAAGCTCAATTTATTGCAGGAGGTATGTCTGTTTCAGAAGCAACCAATGAAATCTATGCAATAGTTAAAGCATCTGATATGGCAAATCTTGCGTTTGAAACAATTTCCAATAAAGGATTCCAAGAAATACAGGACAAAGCATCAGCTGCATCATTCATGTTTAAAGAGTTGAGCAAGAACATGAACAACTTGGTTGGAGAAGATTTGGGTAACGCCCTAGGAAATGTTGTAATTGGAGTAGACTCAGCAGTAAAATCTTTGGTTGGAACAACAGATATAAATGGTGAAGTTATAACTCAGCAAAAGGCTATAGAAAAAGTTATGAGTAGTCTAAACGTTAAGGGACAAGAAAACAAAGCCCTGCTTTGGAATCAAATTGAAAGTCTTAAAAATACTCACCCAGAGCTATATAAGATATTAAATACAACAGATACAATTAAATCTACAATTGCTAAATGGAAAATTTTAGTTGCAGATGTTAATATTAATTTAAAAAATCTTACTGCTACAGAAGCTGAAGCTCTTGCTAAATTCCTTGAACTACAAGATGCTGCAATTGCTGCGGCTGAGCGTGGAAAAGTTGGAGCAAAAGATGGAGTGGATTCTCTTGCAAAGAGCGGCGGACTTATTAGAAAATTAAACAAAGACATACTTGCTGGTGGCAAAGACGCAGAAAAAGTTGCAACAAGAACAAAAGACCAGATAACCGCTGAGATTAAATTAATTGATAAAAGAATTAAAAAGATTCAAGAAGAAGCCGATGCTAGAATTAAAGCTATTCAAAAAACTCAAGGAGCAGAATCATACGCTATTGAATTAAAGCAGGCACAGCTTGACCTTCAGGCTGCAATTGCTTCGGGAGATAAAGAAGCGCAAGTAAGGGCACAGCTTAATCTAACGCAATTACAAAAAAGACATGAATCAGAAATGGCTATATCTTCTATTGAGGATGATGCGGCTGCAAAAACTAAGGCACTTGAAGAAGAAAAAGAAAGAAAGCAAAATGAGATTGATGCTTTAAATAAAAAGCTTGTTGCTGCACAAACAAGATCTGCAGATGTAACTGTTATCAGAGATAAAGTTCAAGGATATCAATCTTCTTACGAGGCGTTAATAAAACGACAGGGAGTTAATTCAGAAAAGCTAGCTAAAACTCCCAATGATAAAGCTGCTCTAGAAGAGCAATCAGCTATTTCCAAAGCGTTTACAAATCTTGCAAATGCTGCTGCTACAGATATTAAAGGAAAGGATAAAGATCTTGCAAAAGCAATAAAGGATGCATTTACTGGAACCCTAGTTAAAGAAAATGGTTCTAGCATGGGCGGAAAATTTATGCCAGCAACACATCCGAAAGGATCTGCAACATTTAAAGGGCCAGACCTTTCTGTATTAAATTCTGATGCCGCTAAGATATCAAGCATAATTGGAAAATCTAATACGATACTAGAAGAGATTAGAAATATTTTGGCTAACCAATCAGGCGGAAAAAGAAATATATCAGTAAAGTCTACTGATATTGATACATTTAGAAAACAAGGTTTAACTGAAAAACAAATATTTAAAAGCAATGGCGACTTAGCTGATGCAGTTAGAACACAAATTATAACAAAAAATTCATTAAAAAAGAATGATACATTTGATTATAATGGTGTAACTTACAGAGTAACTGGTTCTGGATTCTTAGATACAGGAGCAGTTAGAGTAACGCCAAGATGGGGCGGAGGTCCAGTAGTTGCTGGACGAACCTATGCAGTAAATGATAGAATTAATCCATTGGGTATTCAGCAAGAAGGATTTACTCCATTTAAGCCAACGGTAAGTGGCATGGTTCACGCAAATGCCGCAACAATGCCTAAGTATGATATTCCATCAGGCGGATACAGCGGATATAGAAATGAATCTTCTGGTGGGTCTGATGGTTCTGCTCCAGTAATTAATAACTATATTACAGCAACACCAAATATGGACATTAAGCAGCTTGCAAGAGAAGTTGGAATGGTTACAGCAAAGGCTGTATCTAGAGGCGGAAATAATAGAGGGTATAGCAATGGAACTCCACAGGTGGTAAATATATGACAACAGTATTCTTGCCAGTAGGCTCACTATTATATGTAGACACATCTGCCACAGACACACCTTCATGGCAAAAACTAACTGAGCATAATAGACAGCCAGCATCTATTCAAATAAATAGAATTGAAAAGACTCAAAGAACCTCAAATGGAACTCTAAGAAAATTCTTTATTGCTGATAAAAAGAGCATCTCTGTTTCCTGGAACATGGTCCCAACACATTCAACAATGACGGTAGATGGCGGCTACGGCGCAAACGACATTCAAACATTTTATAATAGCGCAAAGGGGCAAGGATCCTTTAAGTTAAAGATATCTTATTCTCCAACAAGAGAAGAGATATTTGAAGTGATATTTAGTTCTTGTAGCTTTGATCTACTTAAAAGAAATGTAAAAGCTAAGTCCTCAGATGCTGCCCAAGAGTTCTGGGACGTAAGTATTTCTTTAGAGCAGGTATAAATGGCAGTCATAGTCGATCCTAAAGTTAAAGACATTTTTGAGAAGAATACAAGTATTTCTATGAATGTTGGGGCAACACTTGGTATTAATTTAAATACAATGATAGATTGGGATAAAGTAACAAACCCAGTAACTGGAAATGCTGACACTGTAATTAATGGAAGAACTCCATTTAAAAAGCTTTTTCCAATTGATACAGTCATTAAGCCAAATAGACCACTTTTGGCGGGAGTCAAATATGCTATTAGTGGAGATGTAACGGGAAATACCTTTAAAGACCCAAAGACAACTCCGTATCAGGTTGATTATAGAACATACTATCCATCTAAAGATACGTCCTACAAGTATTGGGTATCTCCAAAAGATGCCAATGTTAACCTTTCTATTGCTTACCCAAAAACAATACCAGTAAATAAAGTAGTTGTTAAATTTGAAACATCTCACGCTACCCCCTCATCATGGACAATATCTGCAAACTCAGGAACTGTACTAAAGACTGGTACAGCAGTAAAACCATTTACTACAACAGTAGGTCTAGTTACAACTAAAAACTATGATGCAGGAACAGTTACCATCTATTACACTGGCACAACCTGGAGCCTACTAGAGTCAGATCTTAATTATAATTCTTTTGTAAACGTTACATCTCTTAATCTTACGGCGGTAAATCCAGGTGGATGGATTGGAGTAATAGAGGTAGCCCCTTATATGGTAAGAGACCTATCTAATGATATTGTTTCTTTTGATATTGTTAAAGAGCAAAACTCAAGTACAGAAGAGCTGCTTCCTGTAGGATATTGTACAGCCAATTCTATTGATCTTAATATTGTAAAGTACAACCAAACATCTCTTCAGTTTAAAGGATTTAATAAATACAATATATCTGAAACATTTGATACGTCCAAAGTTTATCTGGTTAAAAACGCCGAGGTAACTGCATATGTAAAAGTTTATCATGCTGACGGAACATTGTCTGATACACGGGGAGCATACTTTAAGGTTCCTCAAGGCGTATTCTACGTAGACAACTGGAACATATCTGATGCTGGAGATGTTAATATATTTGCATTAGATGCAGCAAAAATACTTCAAGAGTCTGTGTGCCCAGATATGGTTTGCAATAATTATTCAGCAGTTGCAATTATTAGAAGAATGCTTGATTCTGTAGGATTTACAAATTATAATTTTAATTATACCGATACAGATGGTTCTATTATAGTTCCAGCTTATTGGTGGAGCTCATCTTCAAATAGCGGCGGGAATGGATCTGTTACCGTGTGGGATAATCTTCAAGATATATGCAGAGATTCACAGATTACAGCATTAGTTGACGAGTATAATGTTCTTCAGTTCTATACAAGAGATTATCTTTTTGACTCCACAAAAGCCACCTCTTGGCAATTTAGACACGCAGCATCTGGTGCCTTGTTGCCAAATATCATGAGCCTATCTAAAAAAGAAATGCCTTCTATTAATCAGATTAACATCAGATACAAATCCGTATCAATGGCAACATATGAAAAAAGCTCTCACGAAATTCTTGAGTTTACAGACGATGCTATTATGGCTGCTGCAATATTGTCTAATATTCTAGAGTCTGCAGATCCAGCAGTTACGCCACATGTTCCTCACACCAGCCATTATATGGCGCTACAGATTATTCAAGTAGGGGAGCAGGATATCCTAGATCCTAACACGGCAACATTTATTCCTTTTAACGGATACATATTAATTGATTCTGAAATAATTGAATATGATGCAATTGAGTATATGTACACAGACTCTATAACAAAGGTTACAAAGTATATAGATGTAAGTTCAAGATCAGACTTGGCCAGATATCAAGGCTTGGCAGACGTATCAGTCAATAGCAACTCTACAGCATATAAAACCTCCATGGCTCCAACAAGTCGGTATAGAATTAAAGCAAGAGGTGCATTCGGCACAAAGAAAGCAAATCATTATGCAGATCCAAAAACTGAAGCAGCGGGTTGGACTCCATACAAGGCGGTGACTTTTAAATAATGGGAGCCTGGGACGATTATAGAAGTAGCTATTCAGAAGCTCAAGCTCCTTTGCTTTTGTCTAACCCGCTATTTGAGGTAGACACTACTAACTTTACTAGCACATCCACCGTAGTTGGTGGAGGATTGACATTTACTGCACCCGCTGCAGTTTTAAGTATTAGAGGACAAGTCTATACAGACTACACATACACAACCCTAAAAGATAATATTGTAATTAACTCAATAGTTAACGGTGTTGGAGAATTTGCAATTAGTGGATTAACTCCAGGTAAAACATATTACGCAAGAGCTCTAGGGTACGCAGCGTCATTGGGTACGGGACAATCTGGGTCATACAATTATTTTAGTTTTGTAGTGCCAGCATACTCTTCAGATCTTTTTAACAAAATAGATACTCCAGAAGACACCTATGATGGAGAAGAGGTTCCAGCAGCAGTGCTTCTTCCTGGAGAGTCAACAAAAATTGCAATTAGCAAATCTTTGTTTACCATACACGCAGACAATAAAAATCCAAATGTTTATTGTGCAGCAGTAAAAAATACCAATATTGCAACAACTTCAAACTACTATGCGTTTGGAACTACCCTCTACTTTAGACCAACCTTAGATAATTATATTCAATCAGGAGCATTTGGATTTTTTATTTCAGGCACATCCTCAAATGGATATTTTATTAAAATTAAAACAACAGCAAATGCTAAATCTAACGGAGATGAATTTTCAATAAGTAAAGTGGTAAAAAATTCTCAAAAAACAATTACCGACAGCCAGTCAGTTACTAACGCAAAAAACAACGTAGGCTCGATTACGGCGGCAGTTCCATATAAGATAGATGTTAGAGTCAAGGTTACTGGTACAAAGGTATTTATATCTGCATACATTAATGGATTTAAGATAAAGGCAACAGATACAACGGTAGCTGGTAAAAATACCATACTTCCAAAAACTTCAAGCATATCCTTGGCAGTTAATATGGGAACAGTAAATTTTGATTATGTATATGCAATTCCAATTACTGAGTCCGAGTATAATAATTCTGAGTTAGAAAATATATATTCAAATCAATTTGCCCAGACATCTTTTAATTTGGCATACGGAGATATGTTTGTTTCTGGATTAGCGGCAATAGATTCCCAGACAGCGCAAAAATATGTTGAAGAATTTGGATCGGTAGCTAGAGAAATTAGAGTTTTCTCTTCAAAGTATAAAGACCTAGAGCCAAAGTATCCTAAATATATGTATGCTAATTTAAATAATTCTGTAAGTGTACTAGGGTCAGACCTAACATCATTTAAAGCAACGGCATATCTATTAAACTCTTCAGGAGTTACTAGTGAAATATCTTCATCTGATGGATCAAAGATAAGCGTACTGGGTAACTCTTTGATGAAAAGCGAAGACTTAATTTATTTTGACGAAGAGACAAATAAATACGAAGTAAAAGAGCAAATGACTATGGATGCCACATGGATTCAGAACCCAGGGGATGCAAAGAAATTAAGTGACTGGATTAAAACTCAATGGAGCAAAAGACAAAGAATTATCGATATGACCGTGCTAGCCAACCCAACAATATCAGTAGGAGATATTATTACAATAGATTACGCATATCAAGAGTTATCTATAACTGATAAATTTGTCATAACTAACGTTCGCCAGTCTTGGTCCGAAGGATTGGAGACTACCTTAACAGCTAGATCGATCTATAGCTGACAAATGGTATAATAATAAAATGACAACCAAAAGACCTAATCCTATATTTGTTAAGCAAGGCGCAGACGTTTTGGCGGACCTTGATGAAAGAGACGTTAGAGTTGTCGGTGCGGATACCAAAAAGACCTTTTTAACAAGTTTGGGTGGGTATGCCAATTACACTAGCGGTAACACATCGGGAACGGTAAGCGCAGAAAAAGCGGTTCTAGTTGCAACAGATTTTGAAGCATTAAGCACACTAACCCCACAGCTAGGAGACATAAGCATTGCTTCTCAGACAGTCAATTATTCTACTACTCCACCAACAGTCGATGTTGTAATTAAAGTAAAAAATTCTACAAACAATGTAGTAAAGGGTATTAATGCGAGGATAACAAATTGATTACAAAATTTGGAAAAAGATTCTTGTCCTCTTACCTAGCAGGAATGATAAACTCACCAGCAAAAGACCTAGCCTTTGGAATTGATTCTACGGCAGTTCAAGTAAATGGAAATGATACAAGATTAGGATTTGAGTTTTACAGAGTCCCCGCATCCTTCGGTAGCATAGACATTCAGACAGACGGGTCTGGGAATAGCACATACTCAGTAGTATATCAAGCAACAATACCACAGGATGTCTCTGGCATAATTAAAGAAATTGGTTTATATCCAAATACCAAGTCTTCCGTTAATAACTATGACAGTAAGTTTATTGCAGATTTTGAAAACAACCTAATGTGGTTTAAATCAGATGATTCAAATCCAGAGCTAGTAGATTTTACCACTTCGGGTATTAGCCCAAGAGTGGGATCATATTTTTCTAAAATTGGAGTAAGCGCAAATCAATCATCAGAGTTTGTATGTTCCTACTCAGGGCTGGACCTATCTGGATATACTGCAAGCGACTCTTTATCTCTTGCATACAATCAACAGGATACAAATTTAGATTCAATAACTTTTAAATTTTATAGTTCAGATTCATCATACTATGCAGCAACATTTATGGGATCACCTTCTGTTACAGAGCCAAATAAAATAAGCAAGGTTTTGTTTTCAACATTAACTGCAAACAATGCATATGCGGACCTATCTTCAATTATTAAAATTGGTGTTGTGATAACTGCAAAATCAAGCGGACAGGCTGTAGTATATCTTGATGCTTTAAGAATAGATGATGAAGATACTTTTGATGCAAATTTTGGACTAATAAGCAGATCAGTATTGTCTGCAGGAAATGAAGTTATAAAGATTGCTGGCAAGCCAGTAGACATAGAGTATAGAATTAATTTAGGATTCTAACATGGCAGATAAAGTAGATCTAAGTTTAACTGGCCAAGAGGATCCATCAGATAAAAATTATTATCTTGTAAAGGTTTCGGGATTAAAGCTGTACACCCTTTATGATGCAAAATTTCAATGGTCATTTCAAGAGCAAGCATTAAATGATAGAGTAAAGTCTGTATGGTCAAACGGATTTACAATCAATACTTTAAATATACCCGCTTTACCAAAACCAAAACTTCTTGCAACCGATATCAAAAGATCTCAAGGTAACATAGTTATTACCTGGTCGGGGGTAGATTCTGCAAATGCAGCATACGGATCAGCATTTAAAAGAATTGATGTATATGTAAGAAACAATTCTGACGCAGCACCTTATTTTCAATTACTAGGATTTATTGATAAGGTCGGTGGAGCATTTGCTTTTCCTGCAAATCCAAACTCATATACAATAAGGCTTACCGCAGTAAGCTTGCTTGGCGATCAGTCTGTAGCAAGTGATGAGTTTACGGTAAGCGCAATAACAGATGCCCCCTCAGTTCCTTCTGGTTTATCTGCCGCATGGTCAGGCACAGATTTTGCCGTATCGTTTACACATGATACAACATCTCTGGCAAATGCTTATTTAAAAGAATATATTGTTAAATTAATTCCCTCATTGCCGACTGCTGCAAAAGAGTTTAACCTTACGCCAACATCGGGATCTTCTCAAAAATTTTCTTTGAGCCTTGAGGCAAACCAAGCCGCATTTGGGGATGCTCAAACACAATTTTCAGGAAGCATATATTCAGTAGATGTGTATGGAAATAAGTCTGCTCCAATTTCTTTTTCAAATGCAGTATACACAAGCCCACTGACGGCGCCAATTATTACTGCATCAGCTATTTCAAATGGATACACAGTTTCATACACCGCACAAACATCTAATGTATTTAATTTAATTTCAATAGAAGAAGTTGAGTCTTCATCTGCAACTGCACCAGCAACAGGGTATGCGGTTGTAAAAACAGATAGATCAAATCCTTCTATTGTTTCTGCCCCAAATAATAATAAGAGATGGGTTAGAGCAAGGCTAAATGATAAGGCCAACGCATTTACCGCATATTCAAATATAGTTGCAGTAACTCCAGTTAGTCCAGTTGTTGTAGATGTAGATGGTCCACCAAATGTAACTTCAGTATCAGCTACTGGCGGAATAGATTCAACTGGGTATTTAGGATTCAATGCCTATGCAGACATATCGTGGCCCGCTGTTACAACAGGCGGAATTCGTGGATATAGAATAAGATTTAGTAATGATGCAGGAACAACTTATTCTTATGTGGATTCTCCAGGTTCTGGAACAACGTATAGGCTTGGAGGATTAGCGGTAGGAGCAACTTATAAAATTGCAGTTGCTACTTATGATGAATATAACAATACTTCAACTTCATATGTTTCCCTTTCTCCAGATCTTAAAGTAGATGGAACACCATCTGTAACTAGCTATATAACAGCAGGTCCATTTCAATTTGGAGTAGGTGTAGGCGGAACGGCAACAAATAAAGGTTTATATTTTGACTCAAGTAACTACTGGTATATCAACGCAACAAATAGTGCACGGCTCAAAGTAGGCGGCAGTACATCAAATTATCTGTTGTGGGATGGCGCATCATTTATTATAGATGGAGATTTGAGGGCTAAAAAGGGTTCATTTAGCGGAAACGTAAGCATTACATCTGGAGCTTCGTTATATAGTGGAACATTAACAGGTAATACGGTTACCACTACAGGAGATACTGGCGGATCTTTAACTGGTGCTGGGTACATATTAAATTCATCTGGACTAACTTTTAACTCATCATCCGTATCTGGCATTACAACAATTGATGCCTCTACTGGAAAATTTACAACAGCATCTGCATACATAGGACAATGGGATGTAAATTCCTCTACATTATTTAAAACAACTACAGCGGGAACACTTTCTTTAAATTCATCAGATGCAACTATAACTGCAAATAGTACAGGATACACATCTGGAGTTGGTGTCCCAGATTCAAATAATATTGTTATGTGGGCGGGTGCAGCAAAAGCAACAGCACCATTTAGAGTATATAAAGATGGATCGGTTTATGCATCATCATTAACTATTGACGGCTCCACTGGGTTTGCAACAACAACACAACTAGGTACAAAAATTGGAGCATCGGATGTTAATGCTAACGTAACTAGTATTAGCGGAGCAGTAATAACATCAGGTGTAATTAAGTCAGGGAATTTTCCAGGATCAAATGGGCAGACAGCAACTGGCGCAGGATATTCAACTACTGGAACCGCATTTGATTTAGTAAATGGAACAATTACATCACCACAATTTAGAATTGATTCTAGCGGAAATGCTTCTTTTGCAGGAGCTTTATCTTCTGGAGTATCTATAACAGCACCTACAATTAGTGCATTAACTTCGTTTACAGTTGGATCTTCAGGAAGTGGGGCATATTTTTATGTTAACTCTTCAGGATTGTTAACAGCAGAAGGCGCAATAATTAAGGGTGTAGTTCAAGGAGGATCATTCACACTAGGCGGATATGAAAGCACAAATAAATGGACTTCTGGAGAATTTAAAGCAGGCGGTGCAACAACATATGTTCAAGCATTAGCATCAGGCTCAGCAACACTATATGCAGCAGACACTTCATCTTCTGAAGCAGATTTAGATTCTTCATCGGCTTCTTCATATTTAACTTTAAATATTCCATCTCAAGTCCTTGTTACTCCATATGGAGTTCAAATATATGGATTATCTGGAGTTGGAAATGGATTGACTGCTACAAACACTCTTATAAATCCATCTACTGGAACTGGCGCTTCTTCAACCGCAACAACACAGTATAGAGCAGCTGGATACTATACTTCAGGAAATCTACCTAGCTATAACTATGGACAAGCAGCAAGATATAGAATGATTGTTGCAGATCCATATGATAATAATATGTTAAAAAGAGGACTGGGTGTTTATTATGGAACTAGATCTTCTGCGCCAAGCGCAAGCACTGGCTTTGTTGGAGATCTTTGGGTTAGTTGGTAAATAATGGCAAAAGGATTTTGGGTTAAAGAAGATCGGTATGATCCCGATAGCTGGCGAGGAGTAGGTGGATTTTTTGTTAAAGTTTCCCCATCAACTTGGCAAACAATTAATGACGCATGGATAAAAGTAAAGCAAACGGGAACCGATGCATGGCAAAGATTTTGGGCATCTGCAACTAATCCAGACACACCAATAGAAATATTAACTAGCTATACATCACCAGGTGAACTTTTGCGGTTGCAAGGAAAGAACTACCATTGGACCCCAAGTCCCTCAACTTTGTTTTATACCTTTTCTTATGTTAATAATAGTACAAATGTTACAAAGACTTTAACTTCATCAACTTCTACAAGCAATCCTTCTACTGGATCGTCTATAACAGTTCCAAGCAGTTCAACGTATAGAACAATATCTAAATCATATGCTGATGATGAGTATAATATTGGAGGATTATCAACTTATAAATTTACAGTAACAGGAACCACTTCAGGAGGTTCTACATCTGTTCAAACTGCAGAATATTCAATGAGAACGCCACAGGCGCCCACATTAGCAGTAGAAAGACTAAGTAATACATCAGTTAAAATAACTATAACTGCTGCAAGTGGCGATGATTTTGCAGCAACATATAGATATATAGTTTCAACATATGATGCAATTGGAGGCACAATAGAATCTGGAGGGGGAAGGGGTGGCTACGGCGCAAATTCAGATCCTACATATGTAACATTAACAGGGCTTACTGCAGGCAGACTTTATTATATTTATGTAACACCTTTTACTGGTTCGGCGGGATCCACAGAAGCAAATGCTACAGGATATGCAGGAGTAACAGCTAACATAACTACTCAAGGAGAATCAGATTATACCTTTGCATTTGGAAATAGTCTACATGTAGGAACAAACGGATACATATCCCTAGACTCTGGAAATGTAAATGATGCTATAAGCTCAACTACAGGAAGAGTTATAGGAATATTTCCAGGGGACCTATATCAAGATACAACTACATCAATATGGTACTGGTCTAATACAACACAGTTTATAATTAGGTGGGAAGGCTACCATTATAATGAGCCTGCTAATTTAAGACAATATGAAATTGTATTTGATGTTAATCAAAACTATGCAACTGTATATGCAATTAGTGTTGCAAATACCACAGAAGGAACATCTGCATGGGTTAAAGATGGAGTAACTAAATCTAGCTACGTGGCAGCATTAACAACAGGAGCATGGAGACAAGTTTATTTTGATGGAGTAACAACACCGTCAACAATGTTTGGACCATATATCACAAAATCTAAATCTGTAATGAAACAAGTGACAGGATTTACATCTGGGACACAGGATCAAGGTTACACAACAATAGTTACATCTACTAATCAAAATGTAACTCCAACTTTAGGTGCATTTAACATATCTTCATTTACAAAAGCATTTCCAAATTCTTCTTCTCAGGGTGTTGCAAGAACAACAACATTAAATTGGGAAGCATCTTCAGGGGCAAGCGCATATCAAGTTCAGTATCAAGGTAGTACAGATAATTCAACATGGGTAACTGTACAGGGATATTCATCTTCAAATAATATATCAGGCACATCCGATACAAAAACCTGGTCTTCTGGAAGTAATCTTTTCCCATACTATACATTTACAAGAGCAAACGTAAGATCATTAGACAGCACTGGATTAGCTACTTATGTATATTCAAACGGTGGTTCATATGTTGAAGCTTCAGGACAAGCCCCAGGGCAAGTAACATTTGGAACAATTACAAAAACTGGAACAACAGCATCAATACCATTTACAGTAGGAACCACAGGATCAAACTATTTATATACTTCAATTGAATATCAGTATAGAACATCTTATGGATCTTATCCAGGTACCTGGTCTACATCTGTTATAAACACTGGAGCGGGCACCATAGGATTAACTGGACTAATAGGATCAACAACATACTATATTAAAATTAGGGTACAAAATTACGATGACCTATATAGCACAGAAAATGAAACAACCTTTACAACAAATGCTGCTTTAGTTGCACCAACAAGTACATCTATATCTTCAATGTCTAGATTAACTGACACTACAGTTCAAGCAGTTATAAGTTCTAATGGTGCTGGAGGACCATATTATCAATTATATTGGAACAGCGGATCCTTTTCTTCTATTCCAACTACTACATATTATGATGCTGCTAGTACAAGCAGTACCGTAACTGATGTATTATCTCCTTCATCTGGAACAAGTTATTATTTTCTTATTAGATCTTCTGATCAATACATTGCGACTACAACTAGCAGCGGAAGTCAAACAAGTGGTTCTTATAGCGACTATGGACCTAGCAGTAGCCCCGCTACATATTCATTTTCATCACCTTCAGGAGGAACTGTTTCGGTTACTGGCTCTTCAACAGTAGGAAGCACATTGACGGCAAGCATTGGATCTCCAAGTGCCAGCCCTTCCGCAGACAGCGTATCAATTGTTTGGAGAGTAAATGACGGAGGAACTGGAGGAAATTCATATACTAATGGATCTATATTGCAAAGTGGCGGAACAACATTTGTTATACCTCAATATTTATATGGGAGTGTTTCTTCTGTTGGATATTTAATACGTGCAGAAGTAACATGGAATAATGGAGTTGGGTCGCAATCTGCAAACTCAACATCTACTGCTGTTACAGCTGCTGCTGTTGCTCCAAGCGGTGGTGGGGTAACATTAACTCCAAGCGGAACTCAAATGGCAGGCACAACAATTTCTGCAAATGTAACTGCAATGTCTGGCACTGCAACAATAACATACTCAACAACAATACGTAAAAAAACAGGTAGTCCTCCTACATCAAATACTGATGGAACAGAAGTTGCAAGTGGAACAGGAACTGGAACTGGAGTTGCCTCACATAATATTACCGACTCGGAGGCATCTGGGACTCCAGATCAATTTAGAGCTTTTACAACTGGAACAAACACTGCTGGTAACAATACGGTATCATCAAATACAGTTGTATCAACTCCATATGTTGCACCAGTAGTAACTCCATCAGGAGGTACCGCAACTTCAACGCCATCTACTGGTACAGCTGGAACAACAACCTACGTTGGGTCTACATCAGGTTGGTCTGGCTCACCAACTTCATATACATACTCATGGCAATATTTTTCTCAAAGTTCATTTTCTTATGTACAATATACAACTGGAGTTAATTTTTCTCCACCATCAAATATTAATTCACTTTATCCAAACTACGGATGGCAATTATCTGTTGGAGCATCAAATACAGCAGGAACTGGATATGCTACAACATCTATTACGGTCAATAGTCCAGCAGTTGTTACAATACCATCAGTTCCCACTGGTGTTACTGTAAGTGGAAGTGGAGCAGTAAGTTGGGATGCAGTGTCAGGTGCAACCAGCTACGAGGTATTAAATTATACAGATAGAACAGGAAGCCCAGCAAATACCACTAACCGTCTTGGACCATACACTACTACAGGAATAACTGGAACATCTTTTCAGCTTACCTCTACTCAAGGATATTCTGGTTCAAATAATTATGCTAGAGCCCAGGTAAGGGCTAGAAACTCGGCGGGAGTTTCATCATACTCAGCATGGTATCCATCAAGCACAACTTATGTATAGGAGAATATATGATCACTAATGAAGAAAAAATTGATACAGTAAAGAACAGGCTCGATAATCTTCAGTTTGTAATGAATTCATTTATTGATCATGCTGAAGAATTTAAAGATAAATATTCATTAGAAGACGAGCTTCTGGTGTGTAATTCTAAAAAGGATGCATTGCTAGATATTTTAGAAGATTTAGGGGGTAGCTGGACACCAGCTATTGACTAATATGATTGAAATGCTATAATATAGGAAGGAGGCAAACATGACCACACTATTGTCAAACGAAGAAAAAGCTGGTATTATTAACCAGCACCTTAAGAACTTGCATTACAACAAGTTTAATATTGAGATCTCAATTGTTGAAGAGACAGCTAAGGCTACCCCAGAGGCGGAAGTCCTTACAAGTCTAAATACACAATTAGCAGATTTTGATTCACGAATTGAAGCATTAGAAGCAGAACTAGATAAGCTAGTTTAATATTAGATTAAGGATATACAGTGGCAGATAAAGCCGAATTAGTTATAACTGCATTACAGCAACGTATTGGCGAAATTGTCTCAAACTATGAGACACAAATTGCTATTCTACGTGCAGAACTTACACAGCAAATGCAGGCAAAAGAAGAAAAGGCAGAAGCAGTAAAAGAATTTGAAGACTCTTTACCACTATAAAGGAGAAATAAATGGCTGATTTTAATTTAACATTTGACGATAATGCACCAATTGACGCAAGTAAATTGAGGCAACTTGTATCTTATTTAAATGAAGTTAATACTAAAGCTTTGCAGGTCCCAGATACCGCTGGACTAGTAAACGCTAGCCTTTCTGCAAAGATGACATCTGGAACGCAAAAGGTAACTCCAGGGAATGTTGCTTTAAAAAAGCCAGTATTCAAATCAGTTCAGTTTGCTCCACCTCTAACAAGTAATCCTTCTTCTGTTCAAGTAACAGTTGAAAAAAATTCAGATGAGGGAGATTTTGTTTATCACATTAAAAATGTAGATAAAAATGGATTTGAAATTGTTTTTAATGCAGTACAAGGACAATCTAGCACAGCAGGCACAAATATAGGAACAGTAACAGTGCACTATTTTGCAATGGCAGGCGCAAGCTAGCCCTTGACAACCCCCATCAATATGTTACAATTACTGTAACATCAAAGTCACGTACCCGTGACTTTTTTACATATTAAGGTAGAAAATGAGCAACGATTTAAAGTGGATGTTATCATCCGACCAGCAGTTCCCGTATCAAGATGATAAGATGATTGCCCTATGGTTTAAAGTCATGAAATGGTTTAAGCCAGATGTTGTAGATTATCTGGGAGATACTGATGATCAAGCTTGCTATAGCAAGTATACTGAGGGACGCTCAGCTGAGTTTTTAAACTATCATAAGAATGATAGTAAGGATCTAATTGTTCCTATGATGCGCCACGAGGCAAAAGGTGCAAGAGATTTTTATGCCAAAACAAGAGAGATGCTGCCAGATGCACAACTTTTTTCAGCCCTAGGAAACCATGACATCAGAGTATTTAATTACGTTGATGCAAAGCTTCCAGATTATATTTCTGAGGTAACACCAGAGGCATTGTGGAGTCTAGATTCTTTAGGGTATGATTACATTTATTATGACTCATTACCAAAACAAAGATTTGGTGATGTCCATGTGCACCATGGAATTTCTATATCAGCAACAGGATCTGTTAGAAAAGATATGGAAGACCTACAGGTTTCTTTAATTAGAGGACACTCTCATAGAATTGCTTCACATATGGTAACATATGAACTTAGAAATGGTGGCAATGGAGAAACTCTTCGTGGTTATGAAATTGGACACATGTGTGATGAAAAGGGGCCAGGAATGAAATATACTCAACACCATGACTGGCAAAAAGGATTTGCTATTGCCCATATTGTAAATGATTACCCACATATTCAAATGATTCATATTGCACCAGACTACTCATGCGTAGTTGATGGAAAGGTATTTACTTTATAATGTGGTGTGGCAAATGCAGTGGAAGAGTTTTTGTAGATAGAGTATTTTCTCAAAAGCTACATGTAGAGTTATTTTGTATCATGTGCGGCAAACGCTGGATGTGTAATAAAGAGACGAGTGCTTTCGGAAGATGGCTAGAAAAAAAAGAAACAGCAACCTTAAAAAACTACGGTATTTCTTCTTAAACGATAAAATACATAAAGTTATTAGGTCGTCCAGATCAAAAGACGAATTAGTCGCTTGGTGCTATCCAGATAAAAAAAGAGTTATGTACTCATACTCACAGGTTGAAAAGTATATGGGTAAAGCTTACGGCATGAAAGATGTTTCAGCATTATTAAATAAGCATACGGTTACTCTGCATGATTATATCTTAGATGGGAAAATTAAGGCCCCTCAAAAGATATATCCTATAGGTGATCCAGAGAACAAGCATTGGTCTAAGTATATGTTTTGCGAGAAAGATATATTAGAACTGCATGAGTTTATATTAGATTCAGGACACTCTGGAAATGTTCCTTCAAGAACAGAGCTTATAGGGCTTCTCAAACACAACATTATATTGTATACTAAGACAGACAGCGGGTTTATACCAGTATGGAAGGCGGAGTAATGACATTCAATGCTCAGTATACCCTTGAAACGGGAGCAGCAAAGAAGCGTAAGAGAGAAGAAGAAGTTGCCTATTGGAATTCATTCAATGGCCCAGTAGTAGTTAAGAGCGTTAAAGGTGATGACGATGGCGAGTAGTCGTATTGTGATTTGCCCAATTTGTAATAAGGAACTAGAAGTTAGATCAGATTTTGCCCATATGACATTATCTAACCATACAAATAAGGAGCACAAGTGACAACGAGAGTTAAGGTGGACCTTTCGTTCACACGCAATCTAGGTAATTACGAAAGCATTAAAATTGGTGTTGGCGTTGAAGATGATCTCCGAGACGGAGAAAATGTAGATACAGCCACAGAGAGAGTCTATAAGTTTGTTGAAAATAAGCTTATTGAAAAGACTCGTGAGGTGGAAGAAGAATTAAAAAGTGGCAAATGAAAAAGAGCCATATGTTCTAATTGGATTATACCTATCTCTATACAAGGAGAAGTATAATAAATCACTTACTGTAAATAAGTTTAGAGAGAAGTGGGCTATGAATGATGTTATAGAAAGTGTTGGATTTCAACGTGCTCAGGAACTTTTGATATACTATTTTTCTACCAACAAGCAGGGGCACCCATTAAATTTCTTCTATAACAACTTTGACAGAATTGATGCCCTAAATAAAGAAATTAAGAAAGATAAGTTTAACCGTAGCATTCTATTGAATGAGACTAAGAAGATGGTGGAGGGCGAAGAGTGAATACAGAAGCAACATTAATCTCTGCTGTATGCAAGAATAAAGATATCAGCACACTACTGGCGGATAACGTAGACGATCTCTTTACATCACATAGAGATATCTGGGAAAGCCTAAAGTCATACTACTATAAGTTTAAAGCAGTTCCAGAAGCAGGCGTTCTTATGGAGCGACATAAAGATTTTGAACCAGTTGAGGCTAAAGCAGAGACTGGATATTACTTAGACATATTAAAGAATGAGTTTATCTCTAACAAGCTTAAGACAATTATTATACGTGGCGGATCTGCTCTCAAGGAAGATGCAGCATCTAGAGTTCTTGCACAAATGCAAAGCGACCTTGCTGGACTAAGCCGATACACAAACAACGTAAGAGACTTAGATGTTATTGATGTTGAGAATGCTGCACGACATTATCAATCAGTTAAAGAACGTTCATCTGTAATGGGCGGAGCCCCAGGAATCCTTACAGGATTTGAAGCGATTGACAAAGCATACCCAACAGGAATGGCGCCAGGACATTTAATTGTTGCAATTGGTTGGCCAGGAAAAGGAAAGACTTGGTTTACTGCTTACCTAGCATGCAAGGCGTGGGAGCAAGGCTTTAAGCCAATGATTGTATCCCTTGAAATGTCTCCAGAGAATATGCGTGACCGTATTTTTACAATGCTTGGCTCAGGTATATTCCGTGCAAGCGATTTGTCAAAGGGTGATATTAACATTGATGATTTCCGCAACTGGGGAAATAAAAAGTTTGAGGGAAAGAATAGTTTTGTTCTTATCTCAAATGAAGGTGCATCAGAAGTTACTCCTGCAACTATTCAAGGTAAGATAGATCAACATAAGCCAGACTTAGTTATCTTAGATTACCATCAGCTATTTAATGACAACAAGCGTTCTAACTCTGAAGTAGAAAGAAATAGAAACGTTTCTCGTGAGTTCAAAATGCTTGCGGTGTCTAACAACATTCCTATTATTGATATTACTGCTGCAACAGCAGACGATATCTCTGATCAAGATAATCCGCCAATGATGAGCCAAGTTGCTTGGTCAAAGGCAATTGAGTATGATGCTGATATGGCTTTAGCCGTTCACAGATACCCACAAACTAATATGATTGAGATTGTCTCTCGTAAGAATAGACACGGTCATGATTTTAATTTCTATCTAGACTGGGATATCAACCGTGGTATCGTCAAGGAAATTTACGAGAATCCATTCCAAAAAGATGAACCACAAACAGATAAAAAGATTTCAAGTAAGGGTTGAGTTTGCCGACGATTCTGGTATACCTAGATTAAAATACCAGTACGAAAGCATGCTTGTCCACGACATGAGAAGCAAGGGCTATGTAAGAGTACTTGACATAGACACCAACTTTTCAGTACAATTTGACGGACAAACGTGGGTGTTCTTAATGACACTCTACGGAGTATACGTAGGAAAGAAGAAGGCATGGCTATCAGAGGGTATAACGCAAGGAAAATTGATTCCACGCAATATGCGCC
>Ga0222712_10002750_pt1 | contig 19750 bp, 21 predicted proteins | sample C33_657DmetaG_FD_165043 | JGI IMG/M metagenome (GOLD analysis project Ga0222712, IMG submission 165043) | Estuarine water microbial communities from San Francisco Bay, California, United States - C33_657D | ecosystem: Environmental > Aquatic > Marine > Unclassified | place: USA: California... | reverse complement strand
ATGGTAACCCATAGTTGTCGTCGATATATGTAACTATACTAAGGTTACTAGTTTCTTGATTAGTTCCTAAATTAAACTTGTACGCACCCGGTTGTGGGTAGTCGTCTAATAGATACTCAACGCCCAGGATGTGTGCATCAGCTAGATCCCACACATGTATATAGTCTCTAACACAGGTACCGTCATGAGTTTCAAAGTCACTGCCATTGATTGTGAATCCGCGATTGGCAATACTTGCCTCCAATGCACGGGCAACAATATGAGTGGCTCCGGGTTCTTGGCCAAGATCAAAGTTAATAGGTTCTGCGCCCGCGGCATTGAAATATCTAAAACTAACGCTGTGAATACCGTATGCACGACTATAATCATTAAGGATAGTTTCTGTTATGGCTTTAGTGTTACCATATGGGCTAATAGGTTTGAGGTCTTCACCTTCGTCGATGGGCCACGTACCGGGTATGCCATACACGCTGGCACTACTGCTAAACAAGATAACAGGCTTCTTTTCCATGTCTTTTAAAACATTTAACATGGCGATAGTTTTTATAATATTGTTTTCGTAGTATTCTGCAGGATTGGTCATTGATGGTCCCACTAGGCTAGTACCTGCACAATGTACAATAACATCGGGTTCCAGGTCATAGATTGTTGCTAGACTAGCATCACTAACATAGTCATCAATGTAGTAACCATCTATGCCTTTAAGGGTATGTTCTCGACGAACGCGATCAATGATGTGAACTTCGTCGCCGTTGTTCTTAAATGCTCTTGCTACATGGCTACCAATGTAACCGCAACCGCCAGTGACAAGTATTTTTCTCATGATATAATTTTATAAATTTGTTGTGAGTTAGTTGGGTACATTGCACTATCATACAATGGACCATCGTATATATTGCAATGTCTGGACATATTGTAGTTAATCCAGGCCTGTTCTAATATTGTAGTATTAAATTCGTAGTTAACATTATTAAGTGTATTTTCAATTATTTTACTACATTTAGTATATGATTGTAAACCTTGATTACGCTCAATGAATTCTGCCCAAAGTATGTAGAGCTTATTATTTGCTTCAAATGGAAGCCCTAACCATTCTGCTAATGCAGTTAACCCTTTAACAAATCTAAAAAATGAAAAGAAATAGTCAAGAGAAAAATTAAATGTGGGAATATCAAGTTTTTCTAATTCAGGAAATTGATTACAGTAAAGTTCTCGTTCATTGATTTTAGAAAAGAAGTTTTCCCTATACAATATTGGGTCGTTGCGTATATCAGTGGGAAAACTTAATAAATTAGTTTCGTGACTATCTCCGGCCCGATATAACAAATTAGTCAGGGAAATAAAAAACAAACGATCATTGCTTTGATCTACATTGATTCTTACAATAATATCAGTATAATGAAATTTATGATTACGATATTTTTCGTCAGCAAAATGACCACCGGCATTTGTAGAAAAGTGGCCGCATCTAACAATTTTATTCTGCTGGTATATGTCATCTGTATTATGAGAATTACCGACACCTGGGGTAAATGGACTTATATACCCAGGGTCGGTAAGCATAATAAAAACGTTAGCGACGTATTCTAAAAAATGTCCATGTGTTCCTGCATGGAAATCTATCTTAATCATTGTTTTTAATACTTGGTCTCTCTAGTATGCTTACGATAATCAACTCCCATACGCAACCATTGATCGCCTTGTCCTTGCATGATATCACAGATTCGATCAATGGTTGCATTGTTATAGTCACTGATCTTTCCTAGATTCTCGCTGGGCTTTTGTAGTAATGGCTCAAGTGTATCCATGGCATCTTCTATGCTCCATGGAACATACAGCCTTGTATGATCATTGGCAAAAGCTTCTGGGAAACTGCGGTAAGCAGGGTAAAGTACATTACAACCTAATGCATCTGCTTCACTGACTGTGTTGGATACCCAGTCTTGTAACGCACAATTAAAAACAACACGACTGTCATTGACAATGTTATAGTAATCGTTTTTTTCTAAATCCTCGTGTACATTAAGTAGGCCACGTGCCTGCATGTCGCGTGTACGTGTCATATAACTTTCGTTATTAGACTTTAATTTGCCACCACTACATACTGCAAACTCTACGTAGCTCTTAGGATGACGTTGATGCCACGCTTCTATTAGATCCATGTAGAAATCTGGTTGCTTCTCTTGATCCCATCGTGCGGAAAATACTACACGATGCTTGCGTTCATTAAAAGGACGAATGGTACCTACACGGCTCTGTACTTCATCCTTGCCAAACGCAAGTCCTGAAATATTATAGAGAGGGGCTTCCCACCCTGCAATCTTCATGTGCATAACCATCTCTTCGTTGGTGGCTAATACACCAGTAACAAAGCTGTCTACCATTTTCTCATACAAGCCCATCCACTTGCTCATGCCCCATACATGTACGAAATCATCCGGATCGATTGACTGAGCAAGACAACGGACAAATATACGAGGACAATGACTAGCAGGGATTTGATTAAGAATGTAAGGAAGACTTTCGATACCCGGTTGAAACATGTCTTCAAAATAGATAACATCCTCATTGCTACACTCACCTGCTTTCATCATTTTAACTAGATTCATAAGTTGGCTCATGCCAAAGTATGTGCGTCCATGTGCGTCTAATACTTGTCCTGTTACAATAGCCTGGTCATTACTTAATGTCTCACCGGGTACAATAACATAGTTAATGCCCCTGCGTTTAAATACACGTTCATTCCACTCTTGTAGCTGTAAAGTATAGCGAGCCTTGTATGGCTCAAGTCCCATATAGAATAACTTACGCATTATTGTGCCTTGTATTTCCAGTTGCCATCCCGATTACGGGGCACAAACTCTTTGCGCTTTGGGGTGCGCCACTGATCCCAAGGTTCACGACCTTTGGTAAATTTAATAAACTCGTTGTATGCAGGATTGCGTTCATTATACAAGTGACTTTCGTCAAATACGTATCCGTAGTTCCTGCAGAACTCTCGGTAGTTGTCAAGGTCCTCAAAGAGGTCAGATACTTCGGGTTTCATACGAAGATACTTGTTTAGCCATTCATTAGCCATTTTATTTCCTTATATAAGTTAAGGGGTTGTAGATAAAACATGATTCTTAATAGACTCAAAGTTTTTTGTAAACTCAGTGAGTTCCTCAAAGTTTGCTTTGTTTCTAACTAACATTGCATTTAATATTTCATTGTTAGGTATAATATTTAGGCTCTCACACAAATTGTAATAACTTTTTTCAGTTTTGTCAAATGAAATGAAGAAATCCTCATACAAAATAGTTATATCATTGGTGGGACATTTTTCTTTTTTATTTAACAGTTGATTAAATGTATTTTCTCTATTTTTTCGAGTGATAGGTAAACCCCGTTTGTATAACACAAGATCTATGCCATACAACTTTTCTTTCATTAATAACTCAATTAGTGTATATGTTTGCGGGGTACGATCTGCTTGAATACGATACTTAACTTCTTTAATTTCTTGTTTACTAATTGAATTAAACAGTACTTTTCTTATAAATTCCATTTTTACCATTTGTTCATGACCGGTACTGTCAATGGTTATAAATTGTGTATGTTTAGATAACGGTTTCAACAATTCGATATGCCCGGGGTGAAAATAAAGATGATATGAAATTGCCAAATTTTTAACTTGTTGTAGTTTACATTGGTTAAGGAATAAGTTTGATTGCTCAGCAAACGCAATATCCCAATTATGAATTATATGTCTTTGACTATTAAACCATTTTTGTAAAACCATTGAGTTATTAAATTCTGCATGACTGTTAATACTCTGACTTAGGTATTCTCCCCCTGCACCTTCGATGTAGTCAACAACTACAAGTCTATCTAACATTACACGTTAACTAATTGTGGGAGATGAGTTTCGTATTTGATTAAGGCACCGTTCTCGCCATCCTCGGCTACTTCGATCCATACACTACGATTTGGGTACTTAGCGGCAATCTGTAGATACAGATCGTCGGAAATCATCTCACAACTCTTGTAGTCTAGCGACAATACACCTTGGTCGCTATGATACAGTTTTTCAAGCCATCGCTTGAATTGTATAAATTCCACATCTCGGTCGTTATGGAATACGTCAATCCAAACCCTGAAATGAAAAATATGGCGATGAGGACTGGCCAAAAACGAAACATCATATTCATCTCCTGTTGCTAATAAAGGGTCTGTTGCTGCCGCGGGATATTTGTGAATCCCTTCTTTACGGAATGTAACCCAAATTTTTCTATCTGCACGATCCATTATCCTATCAATTTTTGTTCTTTGTTCTTGATTCATTTAATAACCTCATCCTTTGTATATTTAGACCAATCAGTGAATACTTGACGATCTCTAAGTTCATGTAAGCTATGGCACCACACACCAGGGTTAGTGGCACGGAAGTCTTTGTCGTCTAGCTTAATTGTAGCATTATATCCCAATAGTTGTACATAGGGCAATTTAACCGAAATCATTGGGATAAAGTTATTGTATTCAGTTAGTCCAGATTCAACTAATCCTTCTACTGCACTAACATCAACATCTAGAGTGCAGAGATATCCACATTCTAGTACGGCCTTAATCATTTTCTCCCAGGTACCCCAAACTTCAGCATCGTTGATATTAGGATTCGGGAAACTCATGTTAGCACCGAAGTATACATGAGTAATATGTTGTGTGGTTTTTAGTATATCTAAGATTTCAGCGGAATCCTGTACACCTACAACAAACAAAGTTTTTTGTCCGTATGCAGGTGTGTGTTCTACTTCGGTGCCAACAAAGAAAGATACATTGTCATGTCCTTGTCTTTCCATATTATTCTCCAAACAGGTCTGGGTTGAGTAGTGGTTTAGACTGTTCTTTTTTAACAGGCTTGTCTTTGATAAAGTTACCTTCAATTGTAACATGTTTAGCGGCCATTGTGCGAGCGTTTTTGGCTTTCTTACCTTTAAAGCCACGTGTGCCCACAATCTCCATCCAATAGCTATCGTACTGTTCGATGATGTCTAGTGCTTCTTGTTTAGTTGGCGCGGCAAAGATAGCTTCTACAATGTCCTCAAAGAACTCTGCACTTGGCGCACTATAACGCATCATAGCAGGATGTTCTCCTGCATCAAATCTACGATTAGCTTCCTGTACAGCAGTTAAGTGCATCCAAACGTTGTGTCCCATGAGTAAAGCATAACTGAAGCTATCCCAGCTTGTCTTGCCTACTTTACCGTTTTTGTTTGTATCTGTTGGACTATAGATACAAATGTCTTTCATTCGTAGCAGGTTACTAATAGGGCTATCTTCCCATCGGGGGTAAATTCCATCTGCCACGACTCCGTCACTCCATTTTCTGACGTCAGTTGAGTATTTTTTATCATCAGCTGATGGAGCCATACGGTATGACCATTTATCGTCATGTTCGAATACGTTTTCAAAGTATACTTGCCCGTTAGCGGTGGCCAGGAAAGGGCTGGCACAATCGAAACTAATTGTAAATTGGGGATTAACATATTTTCTTACAGCTCTTTGAATAACAGTTAGTAGTACCGCCCACTCTAGTTTACTTGTGCCCAAGAAGTGCATCCAATCATGTACACCTTCTTGTAACAAGTTGTCATAACGTAATGCTACTAGGCGTTTAAGCACCAAGTGAACATCACACATGTTTTGACCACCCATTGACCACCCATTAAAGTGTGTGTCTGGGTATTTAGCTGGATCACAATAATCTTTCATGATTTGATACCATTGTTCAGCATCATCATGACTTGCACCCTGTAACACGTTGAGTATCTTCATGCCACCGTTTTTAATGCCTTTACGGTTGGCCATAAAATATTCATTGTTATACTTTGTAGCGGCCACTGCTTCTTGCAGGGTTTTAATACCACAAGCATCACTGGCTTTCTTGTCATGAATAACCCATGTAGGAATATCAAGGGTCATGCCGTAGTCGGCAACACCGTCGAGCCATTTAAGGATAGTTTCACGTTTCTTTTGTGCTTTGGGACAACCCGAGTTAGCTTTCCAATCACCTTCCCACAGTCCTTTAGCAATTTGGAATCCACCCGAGTCCCCTAACATCAATGTTCCCGGCTCTCGGTTACGAACCATATCCTCGGACCAGTCTTGCTTAGTAAGATCTAAGTTAGCATGACCACCGGAGTACAGACTCCACTTGTAAGGGAATAATGACTTAGCACTATTAAGCCAATTCATTTGTTCTAAGTCAGTGAGTCCCGGTGGCAAACGTGCAGGATCTACGTAAGGCTCATTGCGTTGCTTGCCTATAAATGTGGCATAGAAGCCACTGATAGCCGGCAAGAACACAGCGTAATCTTTTTGTTTAGCGGTTAAGTTATCTTGATTATCCACGGAAAAATTGTACCCGATTAATTAATTTGTAGTCTTTTTCGTAGTGTTGTTTAACACGTTCGAGGTATTTAGGATTGTCTAACAACGGCGCAAATATTTTTTTAAACTCACTACGTTTATTATCCCCGTCTTGGCGATTTTCTGTTGTGTGTTGATATTCAAAATTTGCATACGGATTAGGTATACCTTGATTTTTTAAAAATTGTGAAAAATACAATCTATAATCTTTGTCACACCAGAAGAACGTACACCTCCTGGGTTCCAGTCCTTCTATAAAGTATACTTGTTTTTCTGTGTGGTCGTCAAATGTTACGGTATCCATTAACAGATCGATGAATGCTTGATTGATTTGGGCAACGTCAATGTTACGATGATACAATGTAAAATATTCGCAAATTCCACTAAGCCATCTTTCTACTGGATCACGCAATACAATTAATGCATGTTTGTGATACAGGTGGTCAAAGTGATAGTTATAAAATTCCCATTTTTGATCCAACAAATTTGGTTTAGTCCACGAACTAGCATTTTTAGGAATGTTAACATACATCAAGTCACTGTCTCTGCAAGACATGCAAGTACCAAACAGATGTCCTTTTGGATGCCAGTGTTCGTAGAAGCTCATAATGACTTTTTAGTTTACTATTCAATTGATTACTTAGTTTGTGCAGGGATAATATAGCTGTATTCTGCAAGACCGCTATCAACTGTGATCATTGCGGCACCTTCATCACTGAACTTGAACGTCTTATCACCAGGTAAGTTTAAAATAGCAATTACTGCCGCGATGGGCCACGACCATGCTTTGCTTAGTGTACCAGTTACACCTTGTTCAAATGTAAAGTCGCCTGCGTGACTTGCAGCATCACCAAAGAAGAACTTCAATGCACCGTTGTTTGTTTTAGCAACAAACGTAGTCTCTTCACTGTTGGCACTTGCCTGAAACTTCAAACGTTGAATACTAGCATTAGTAGGAACAATGTCCACGTTCCATTTAACACCTTTGAATTTAACTGCCTTGAGCTTGTCGTTAACAACTTCAGCAGTCATAAAACGGTAATCGTTTTTAAAGTCACCGGCTTTGTTTTCAAAGTGAACGCCAACTGGATGGTCAACGCCATCGCGGTTTTGACGATTGATGCTTAATTGTGCATCTTCCCGATATTCCGGAATATTAAGAATAGTGTTTAGCTTGCCTAAATTTGGCATGCCAAATGTACCAACAAAGTCGGCAACAGGTTGTTTAAATTTAGCTTCAACAATAACCGAACGGTCTTCGGCTAGTGCGTTAATTACTGTATCGTTTCCGCTACCTGTAATTTTAACTAAGTCAATAATGCCTAGCCCATGTGTATGTTGTACGATGTCTTGTAAATAGTCTTTCATGATTTCTCCAATAATGTGTAATTGTATATGATGTATTTAGATTTGTCAATGTAATTAACTAAAATCTCTTGCCCTAATTTCGCCTAAAACTTGGTGCGCCTTGATACTGTGTAATGTCCCGGGTTTTTTAATCTCGAGCCAACTGGTAATGGCTTCAAAGTCATACTCGTGAGCAATTTCAAAACCTAAACTTTGACATAGTGGTACCAAAATACTTTTTGGCATGTATGTCTGTGAAAAACTTTCAGCAATACCTGCACCGGCTGGTGTATCACCATCGTTGAAACTAAACATAAACACACCCCCAGGACGTAATACGGAGTATGCTTGTTTTAAAAATTGATGCATGGTATCTAAACTAACAAAGTTAAAATGTGCCCAACTAAAAATAAAAGAAAATTGTCCCTGCGGCAACATTGATAGATCATGATCAATCATTTTATACTTACGTAGCCTATTTTGATATGCGTCAGTGAACCGGCTAGAAGTACTTTCTAAAAATTCTTGGTAAGCATCTAAAATATACAACGGGTCCGACGCAACCAAATATTGTGTCCATTCTCCATCTCTGCAACCAATTTCTAACGCAGGATACCTCCAACTTGTATGTAACAATATTCTCTGTTTTATAATAGTTTCAATCTCACTGTTAATGTTGATACGTCTAATATTTCTAATTTGCTCAACCGTACCTATCCACTCCTCAATTTGATAATTTCCTGCAAAAAGTTTATGAGTCAGGTCTGTAATTTTTTGATCTATTAATCTTAAATGATCATCAAACCCAGGAATTGGTTGATAGGTTGACGATATTAACTCATCGTAGTGTTTAACTAAAACATCAATGTATTTGGAATGTTCATGGTCTAACACAGAAACATGCAATTTGATATTTGCAAGTTCCTCACGTAATTTAACTAGTTGTTGCACAATTGGATCAACGTCCATTGATTCCACTAAAGACCTTTTTAATTTAACGAGATCGTGCAGAGCCATTGGTTACTCCCAGGAAAACAAAGAGTCAAATGTTGATTTAATATCTGTGCTTTCAGCAATCTTCCATTCTAGCACACCTAGCAAATTTTCTACCTTTTGATCAACAATAGTAGATTCCATTAAGTCCTGATCAAATGGCAGATCTTTAAACCACTGCGGGATATGTGTTTCGTCTGTGGGGTAGCCAACTGAGGTATATCCCAATGGGTTATCCTTTAGCTTACACACAATAGTTTTCATGCCGTCAACAATGCTGGTAGAGTAGTTATCACCGTACATACGTTTTAGACTGTTCCAGTTCATTGCAGCTCTAACGTGACCAGGCATGTTTGCTTTGCCAAGCCTGGCTTCTTCTGCACTATACTTGGTCAAGTTGTTTACACGTTTGGGTGTGCCCTTCTCCCAAGCAGGACGTTCGGCAAACTCTAGTTTAAATTCTCTAACACGATCAATGACACGTTGTCTAACATCACCTGTGCCTGTTAGAACTTCTAACAAAATCTCACTAAGGAAGTCTTGCACTACTTTGGGAGTATCCGACCGCTTTAAGTCCAGGCCCATGGCTTTAACTTTACCATGCTTGCCCATTACATCAAGTCTATGGCCTTCCATATCATAGATTAATACCGCATAACGTTTCTTCTTAATAAACAAACCTTTGCTAGCCACTAACTCACGTCCGCCCATGATAATACTACCCATTTCCCTGGGACAATGGCAGGCACGTTCCATAAATCCTGGGAAGCTATCATTAACTGATTCAGCAATAGTATCGTAGAGTTGAACACATATATCCTTGTTCCACTCCATACGTCCTGCGGCTACTTCTTCCTTGAGCGCCGGCCACGCACTAAAGTATACCGAGTCCGTGTCGCCGTAGATAATACTTGAGCCAACGTGATCGTAAGAGCCTGTAATCGCTTCGTTAACTGTGGAGTCCATGTGCTTGGCGATGATGCGGCCAGTAAGCGTTGTGCTCTGCCCAATACGCTGATCAAAGAACCTGCACCCCGGGTTGAGGATAGCCCCATATAAGGAGTTGAGGTTAATCTTCTTGACGAGTTGCCGTTTATCCCAAAACGCAGTTTCTTCCTTGCCTTCTGCGGTTTTCTTTTTAGCTTGGAGTTCTTTTCGTTCTGCATACCACCTTTCTAACAATCCAGGAATAATACCTTTCATGTCATATTTAAAAATTGTACCGTTGGCACTAAGAGTCCATGGTTGTCGACTATCAAAAATCATACGCCAGATATCTGCGGCGCTATGTACGGTACTTCCACCTTCGCCTTCCCAGTCCACAGTGATCTCTGTACCTGGCTCCATATTCATAACAGCTTGATACTCCAAGCTACCAAACATATTTTCCCATGCATCAGCAAAACTTGCCCCATTGGCAATCTTTTCCTTGATGTAATGGTCTGTCATTGTTTGTCGGAGTTGTCCAACAATGGTTTCTGGCCCCATGTTAAGGGCTCGAATAGCCGAGGGGTAGAGCGAGTTAATGTCAATAGCCCCGATGTATTCGTGGACTCCTTTTTTGGGATAAGCAACATAGGCACCTGCGGCTTGCGTTTCTCCGTGATCATCTCGACCCTTTCTATTTGGAACAATCATACCTCTTGCGTGAGCTTCGTTAATGATAGCTTGCTCAGTTACAGCAACCGCACCCATTGTGGTCTGTAACAACACGGTGTTGTCGTGTGCAAGTTCGTTGGCAAGATCTAGGAAACGTAGTTTCTTATCCAGCTTTGCCAACAACATGGTATCTTGTCTGTTATAGTCAATAAACTTTTGAAAGTCTTTGTTGTACAATTGATCTAAAGTGCCTTCGTAGGCAACCTTGCGTTCTTCAAGTTCGTACTCGCCGATGGCGTCCAAACTATAACTATGTCGTTCCTCGTAAGTGTACTTGCGGTACAGTTGCATATAGTCCAAATGCACACGTCCAATTAAGTCAAAGGTCAAATTTTCAGCACCAAAGCGTTCAAACACACGTTGCTTAGGTAGTTGATTCCACAAGCATAGTCTACGGGTGTCGTCTTTGCTTAACACCTTAGTAATACGCATTGTGGTATAGGGAATATCGAAACCCTCTGAGTTCCATCCACTTAGAATATCTGCATCATCAATTAAGTCAAGGAATGTATTAAGCATGTCCTCTTCTCGTTCGAACAAGAAACAGTTATCAAATTTGTCACAGATTTCCTGTGCAGTTTCCCACGAATAAGTTTTAGGTGGGACTACCAGAGTGACCATTTTATCCAGCCAGTCTAAATACACCGATATAGCTGTTATTGGGTTAAATGGATCTTCGGGTCGACTATAACCACGCTCGGGGTCAAAGTCTACCTCAATGTCGAAAAAAGCAGTCTGTAACTTGGGCGATGTTGCACCCAAGTAATTCGTTTCGAGACAACGAAATATGGGATTGATATCGCTTTCCCATAGACGCTTGCCTGAGTTTACACGAATTTCTTTTTGATATTCTTTGCTGTTACGAGTACTAAACCTGCTAACAGGTGTATCGTAGATGGTGCGGAATTTGCCGCGGGGGTCATCGTAGTAAAAGATATAATCCGCAGGATATTCTCGATAAACACGATCTCCATCAACACGTTCGACAACGTGGATTTTATCTTTGGCTCTGTCGAATAGAGCGTCAACGTAACTCAATATAATTCTCCTTGTATAGTTTAAAGCCTATACCAACTCTACATGCCGCTTAATGTCCGGCGAGACAATATTATTTATTGTACAATCATCCTAGCCAATGCAATACTGTCAATTGATACCAACAGTAAGTAATTGGCCAACATACCAAAACTTTTTCTAGTCCACGCACTCCATCCAAAAATGGCACATTGTAAAATAAACAATGGATACAAAATTAAAAACGGAGGAGTTGGAACAGTCAGCATCATAGTAAACGCACATCCAATACTAAGTGCCCACGCAAATATTTCAAGGAAGCAACGTAGAGGATTACTCTGCCAATCTTCCTGGATCCATATTGCTGTGTTTTGAAAAAGTTCTCTCAAAGAGTTTTGCCCACAGTTTCAAGGATGGTATTCAACTCATCGTGGTCACGATTAGTTTCACCGAGCTTGGCTTTGTGTGCAATTTTAATTGCTTTCTTCAGCGTTGCCGCTTTAATTTCAAGTTCTTCTGCAATGGCCTTGACTGTTTCGTTAAGTCCTTCATTGAGTGTATCAACTTCATTGAGTACTTGCATACCCTCATTGATCAATTGTGTGAGTTTAATTTTGGCTTCGCCGTTAAAGCTACGATTGTAATCGCTCATGGATTCTCCTAGTTGAAAAGTTATTATACACTAATTTATGCAAAACACAATAGTTTCGAAAAATTAAGTTAGTACATGAATCTGCAATAATTGTCTAGTTTTATGTTGTGGATATTTAACCCAATTTGATGAGCAATGCAATTGGGTTGCGTCGAACAGACAAGCTGAACCTTTTTTATATTCAAATATTCCATCCATCTCTAAATAATCACAGATATAAGAGTTATTATTTTTATCAATTGTGTGTTCCAAATCTTCTACTTCGCTAATATTAGATTTCTTTTTCTTGTAAGGTCTGAGCTTGCCCCATTGTTGTACAAATTCGTGAAGTTTGTTATTATCCCAGGCAGTTTCTTTCCATACAATTGCTTTAAATTCAGGCACAGAATCTAAGGCTATAATGTAAGTATATCTTTTACCATCTGTATCGCTGCCATAATCATCTATGTGTATATTATGCGGTACACGTTGTTCTTGTAATGCAGACCAGCAATCTATATAATTAGGGAATTCTTTTTTTACTAGTGTGAGTATATAATTATAAATGTTATTACACTCATCATCGAGTGTTTGGTCCGAAATAGTCAGTCTACGATCAATATACCCTTCATCGGTTTCCCAATTGACATAACTTTTATCTTTGTACTGATCCCAAATATCTTTTAGTGTCTGTACTTGACCATCATTTAAAAAATTATCAATTATTTTCATAGTATATTATTTAATGTTAAATTGTGGCCACAGCTCTAAAAAATCAAATCTGTTATTAAAATATCGCGATTCTCTGTTTTGATGGAACCGGATGCACTTTTGTACTATTTCTGGAACATTGGTAGTACTATTAATTAACTTATTTTTTATAGCTTGTAATGCACCAATTGAAACATGGTTATGTGGGAATAGTTCTGAACATAGATCAATTTCTTTAATTGCAAGTTGTTTGTATTCTGTGGGGTAATTAAAAATATTTAATACAGACGGGGTAGTTAATTCTTGTTGAACCCAATCTAAATTAATATCATTAAACTGCTCTACAAATTTAAACATCTCTACTAAATTTAGTGCGCTGTACACATGATATAGTGCGTGAATATTTACGCCCCCTTTTGTGCCTTCGAGCTCTTTTTCAATTTGGTGCAAATTGGCAACCTGCAAATCCCAATTTGCACCACGTCTCACAAATTCAAATCTTTGTCCAATGTTTTCCATACTTACATTCCATGACACCCAATCTTTTTTTAATAACTGTTGGTATACAGGATTTGAGTCTAACTCTACATTTAAATTAGTAATAACTTCAATTCTAATATGTGGCGGAAGAACTTTCAAGAATTCTACATTTTCTTTAAGTAACAACGGTTCGCCCCCGGCTAAGTTAACTCTGATTATTGTGTCTTTGTTTGCATCAATGAACGATATTAAATCATCTACTTTGTTTTTATAACTTCTTGAACTTTGGATAGGAATAATTTTATTAGACTTTAATTTTTGCCAGGTGCTACTGTTGTCTTCGTCGCAGTATGTACAGGCAAGTTGACAAGTTGTACCCCATCTAACATCAACGGACTTTAGTTCAAATTTGTCAACATCTTTGACTTCGGTATTTTTAAAGAATTCATCATACCATCCTTTTTCGTAGCAATTATTACAAAAGGGATGATCTACATTATCTATTAGCGATTGCTTTAATGTTTTTAATTCATTGTTTGTACCGTCGGTGTAAGTCCATGCATCGTCACGTATATTGCCAAATTCTCCTTTACCGCCACAGCAAGGTTTAAAGTCTCCGCGGAGACTTATATGTAAATTAGACCATGGAGCAGCACACGTATTATTCATTTGAAATTAATGCTCACTTTGGTAGTGTTCGGGCACGACTCCTACTAACTACAGCCCAGCAGCCGGGCCACACGTAAAACCATAAGGTCCTAAGGTAGTGTGTTTGGTTTATTTCTTGTGTCCACTTTTCATATTGGCACACCAATGTGCCATACGTTGTTTCTCTCCAGAACTGTTGGCAGCAATGCTACGCAACTTTGTAACTGATTGCTTACAGTTAACACCTGATCGTTTAGCAAGTCCTTTACGCCCGGGCTTCTTGCCATCTGCAAAGTTTTCTTTAAGAAACGTATCTGCAAACTTTTTACACAGTTCTTCTAATTTTGGATTCTTTGTTGCCACACATGGATCAATGTCTTGTGTAGGATCTTTGTATCCTGCGTAGACCATTTTAATACCATGTTCTTTTAATCGTTGTTCGCAACTTTTTCCGTAACGATCAACCATTGGGCGATTGCAAGGACTTAGTGTGGTAATACATATACTACCTGCAGGTATATCACCGTAGTCATTGATGTAGGCATCAATGGCAGCATGTTCTGCATGGACACGGGTATCTGTTGCATCATCAAAGAAATTTACTCTACTAACTTCACGGCCTTGCGGGTCAAGTATACACGCACTAACACACCCGTAGTAGTCTTGGTCAACATCTTTTCCGGCTAAAATTAAGCCGCACAGGTTAACAAGTATTTCGTCTAGTTGTTGTCTGGTAGCTTTCATTGCTCTAGGAATTCAGGATTTTGTTTAGCAAAGTCACGCATGATAACACCTGCTTCGCTGTTGGCTTCGTTTTCTTCTTCACTGCCTGTGGCACCGCCGTCTATGCTTAGACGATCTTCTTGGTGCTGTTTATAGTGTGTTAGTTCGTGTGCCAGTGTACGTAGTACATCAATGGGATGACGGCTACCTGTAACTAAGGTAATTGTATCATTTAATGAATCGTAGGTGCCAAAACTTGTTGTTTTAGGCTGGTCTACTAGCCGAACTTTAGGTAGAGTATCAATGCCTAGCTGATCTGCAACCCATTTGATGTGTTGTCGAACAAATGTATTAGTTGGGCTATCTTCTGTGGTACCTTGTTCAATTTTACCCAGGCGTTGATAATAGTCCGGACGCTCTTTTAAATGATCTAATGCAATCTCACGGGCAACATCAATGTGGCTAGTATGCTCTTGCTCAATCTTAATACCTTGTTTAAGTTGTTCACGTACATAACCTGCAGAGATACCAAACTGTTTAGCAATTTGCTGTACAGTTTCTGTGTCTTTGTCTAATAGATCTGTTGCTCTCATTGTGCAGTGGCTCTTAATTGCCAACTATGTTTGTCGTGTGCATCCATGCGCTCAGCCAGGAAGTTACTGAATCCGTGCTTGCCATTGGCTTCGCATAGATCGTAGACTTTCTTTAGAATAAGAACCATGTTCTCAGAATCAGTTAACAACTCTTGAATCATTGCTTCTGGTGCTAGTACTTGCACTTCGTCATCAATCTGTGATAGTACACTAAAACGTGTATAGCTACCGGGAACAAATGCGTGTAGCTTACGAATGTTTTCTGCAAAGTCATCGATGCTGGCATAAACTTCTGAGTAGATAGTATCAAACAATGCGTGATACTGTGGGAAGTTTGGACCTGTTACATTCCAATGAAAATTGTGTGCCTTAAGATAAAAACTAAATTCGCTGGCAAATGCGATCTTAGCTGCTTTTTGTAGTTCTTCCATTATGCTTCTCCTTGTGTACCGCCATGCCAGGCATCACCGGTACCATGCCATGCGTCACCTTGACCATGCCACGAATCTTCTGCTATTGTGTTAAGTTGACCATTTGGCCATTTAACTGCAACTTGTTTGTTAGGGTATTTACGCTTTACATTTGTAGCCAATTGAAAAGCGTTGTTTGATGTATCTTGTTTCCAGGGACGGCCGTCAATCATAACAGTGAACATACCTTCTGGTTCACCTTCACCAGATAAATCACGTTTAGATTTTGCAAAGCCTGTACGGTTTGCATGATAGTTATTGTATGCTTCGTCCACAGTACCGATGTAATGGTGGTCATGTACTTTGTAACCTTTGCGTTGATGGTGTGCAATGGCTCGCTTAATTGCGCTGTCGCGATCTCCGCCTGTGACACGCACAGTCTTTTGTATAGTTTCGCCACGCTTGCTGACCATTGGGTGATTAGGGTCTGTTACAGTTAAGCCAACGCGGTGAACAGGTTCGTCTGCGCTTTCTGCTACACCTTGCGGTCTACGCTGTTTGCGGATAACTGCAATAGCCTGTTGGATGGTTTTTTGTGATAGTTTGCCTTCGCCCGCCATCAAACGGATGTCCTGCATAGTAATACCGTCTTCTGTAGGAATCTTAATTTCCGAGCCTTCCGCCACACCTTTTTTACTATACTTGTCAACTGCTTGGTCAATCCATAACTTATAAAAAGTTTTACGGCTCTTATATTCTTCATTTCCAAGCGCAGTTTTTAATGCGGCTATAGCATCAGCTCTTGTTGGGCCATGCATTACAGTTAGTGCGTTGGTGACCAGTGAATCTACTGTTTTTGATCCTTCAGGCTTACCATACATATCAACCAGTTGGTTAATAAAGAAACTGTAATAACTGCGGCGTTCATTATATGCTCTATCTCCTAGCACCGTCTTTATTGCTAGTTCGGCATCACTGAATTCTGGACCTTGCATTATGTTTGATGTGTCAGTAACTAGTGAATCAACTTCTGGTTTACCTTCTGCTAGACTATGTTTTTTCATTAAACCGTAAATTTGACTGCCCGGCTTGGCCGTTTGTCCGGATTTTAAAAACGCATTAATCATGCTTAATTCTTGTTTTTTGCGTTCTTCTGAGTTGTCAACGGCTGGACTTGCACTTGTGCTATTACCGGGACTGTCTGATTCTGGTTCATAGTACCAGCCCATGCCTGGATCATTGCTGCCGGTGCGAGCTGAGTTGTCAAATTTGAAATACGCAATCTGTTTTAGCTTGCCGCCATTGTTCCAATAGCCTTTGAATTCGCCTGTGGCATCATTCATATCTTCTTTGTCAAAGTGACCTGCTTCGAACTGCCCAAAGAAATCTACACTACGTTTAAACTGCTCGGGCTTGGGATATCGGTAAGGATCAGCATCTCCGTCATCACCACCTGCTGGAGCAAATTCGTTGATCTCTTTGCAACTACCTTTTTCACCACGTGTCTTGCCTGGAACTTTTCTAAAACCTGTCCAGCACTTATCATAGATTTTACTATTGCCGTGTGCTTCCGCCACACCTTGCTTTTGCAAATAGTAATAAGCACTTACGTAGTCACTGGGAAAGTCTTGATCTCTTGAAAACAACGACACAGCGCGAGTTTGGCTCATCAAATCTTGTACAGCAACTTTATATCCGATGTTTAATACATCATCTTCATTTTTAAGAGCAGGTCTGACATTAAAGACTTTTTGTGCTAGTTGTTCTGCATAGGTTGCACCAAACTCAGCGCCCTCATCTACATCTTTATCGGCAAAGTTATCGTTTTGGAAACTACCAACAATGTACCATTTTAAGTCATGGTCAACATCATTGTGTTCTACGCCCATTACGTTAACATTGTAACCTTTATCGTCGAACCAGGAGTTGGCATAACCCACTAGATTTTGTTTGGCTTTTTCGCCACGTGTATCAATGTTGAATCCATCGTGGCTGACGTCAAAGTCTTCAAACCAATCATCACCAATGATGTCAGCAAGTTCGTCATCAGTGTACCAACGACCTGAATCACCGCCACCGCCGCCAGGTAGCGCAAATTCTTTTAGGCCTTGTTCTTTTTTCTTAGCAATAGCAATAGCAGCCTGTCGTTTAGGATTAGGGTCTTCTTTTACTGATTTAGCAGGAACATCAAATACTGTGCGGTATTTACGAGTCTCGTCATTCCATACTGTACGACCTTTAACGCCACTGATCTTTTCTTGTGGAGTCATTTGATCCCAGGTCTTGGCCACAGTCTTTTTGGGTAGCGGAGGAATATCATCCTCAAACATGTCAAATAATCTCATTGCTGTTTCCTACTTTGTTCAATCTTTTGTATCATTGCCGCCAATTGGTTCTGCGAACCGGGGTCACCTTTTTGCAATAGGTCAGCAATGGTATTTCCTAATGCCATGGTTGTTTGTTTGTCTTGAGTATTCTGAACATCGGTGGGTTCTTTTAATACTGTCTGAGTTGCTTGTGTAACGCCTGTGGGTAAATCTACACCAGCTGACTTTAGTTTATTAAGACCTTTTTGTATGTTTGTTGCATCTACTGCTGTGTCAGCATTAGCAGCAGTATCAGTGGAGTTAGCGGTAGCGGCAGTTGTTGAATTGCCAGCTGTACCTCCAGTGTTGTCTGCACCAAATTCTTCCAAGTGTTGCTTCCATTTACTTTGTAAACGTTGCTCGATGCTTTCTGCAGCACCACCATCACCAACCATATGTCCCTTGGCCTGCTTGGCAGACATTTTACCTGTCCAATAACCTGGGAATTCTGTTTCGTCAACTTTTTGTGGATTCTGTTGTACCCATTGTATAAGTTTTGATTTTAAAGAAGCTGGCATATCGTCTGTGCCTGCATTGGCAAAATCAATTACATCAACTGATCGATTGGATAATGGTCCATTGCCACCGATATTTGTGTTAGGCACAAGTTCACGTGGATTTGTTCCTCCCATGGCATTTGGTGTTCCTGTTTTTTTATCTAATCCGAGAGTATTAACAGTTTCATGCGGTACCCAGTTAAAAGAAGTAAATGCTGTTGCATCGTCTGCACCGTGTCCGGTTATACCTTGGGTGCCTCGATAGTCACCCTGAATCCAAGCACCATTAGGCATTTTAAAATATGTACTACGTGGAGCCAATAGATCTAATTCGTCGACCCTGCGTAGATTTTCTAAGATCTGATAAATGTCCATTACTTAGGTGCCTTTACTGGACCACCACGTGTTAACATGTTACTATAGCCACCAAGTTTCTTGTTAACGTCTTTTTTACTAAAGCCGCCCTTTTCGCCCAATGCAGTCATAGAGGTAGCAACTACTGAACTAGAACTTGATCCGCCTGTGGCGTCTTCTTTGATTTGTACTGGTTTGTAAAGTTTGGTATTCATGGTAATTCCGTTATAATAGTGTATTTATGTGTTAAACAGTAAAGGTTAATTCTTGGACTAACTTAGAACTGTTGTTGATAAGTTGGTTGTTTACGTAGACATTTTTAAACCCAAACTTACAATCGGGCCAGCAACGATCAACTTTAACTGTGTGTTCGCCGGGACCTACGTTTACTTCAATGTTTTCTTTGATGTATGTTTCATATGTGGGCCAAATCCAATTGCGTTCAGTTAAAAGTTCTCCATCAACAAACAGTCTATACGACGAACGTGGACTTTTGGCCGATTCGCAGTAAAGATCTATGCTTATTGTGGTTGTAGGCATTTACCTAGCTCCTGCGGCTTTGGGAGTTTTAGGTAATTTGGTTGGTCTTGTTGGTGTGGGTTCTACAGATATTGATGAATCTGGAATTTTGTTAAAAATATGTGCTAGTTCAGGCGTTGCTCGTCCATATAAACCTACTAGGTATTGTTTACTATCTTCGGGACTGTTGCGTACTTGATTCCATAATTCACGAACCTCTGTGCCATGGCTAACATCAAAATCTTGTCCGTTAATAACAATGGACTTTTCTCTCTCAGATACCACTACAACATACTGATGTTGGTCAGCAGTGGTACTTGATTTAAAACTTGTAAATGTTTTTAAAGGTTTAGAGTCACCAACTACTTTCCCTTGAGGAATCTTACTAGCACGGCCT
>Ga0222712_10002747_pt1 | contig 19763 bp, 20 predicted proteins | sample C33_657DmetaG_FD_165043 | JGI IMG/M metagenome (GOLD analysis project Ga0222712, IMG submission 165043) | Estuarine water microbial communities from San Francisco Bay, California, United States - C33_657D | ecosystem: Environmental > Aquatic > Marine > Unclassified | place: USA: California... | reverse complement strand
CGATCAACGCCAAGGGCCTCGCCGACATCACCCAGGGCGAGCTCACCAACTTCGAGAACATCGCCAAGAGCGCCGGCGCCAAGGGCCTCGCGTTCATCAAGTGCGAAGCGGGCGAATGGAAGTCCCCCATCGTGAAGTTCTTCTCCGACGACGAGAAGGCCGCGCTGAAGAAGCAGCTCAACATCGAGGACGGGGACATCGTCTTCTTCGCCGCCGCCCCGTGGGAGCAGGCCTCGACCATCCTCGGCCGCATCCGCCTCGAATCGTCCTACCTGCTCAAGGCCCGCGGCCGCATGAACCTGCCGGCCGACCAGTACAATTTCCTCTGGGTCATCGAATTCCCGCTGATGCTCTGGGACGAGGAGGAGAAGCGCTACCTTTCCGCCCACCACCCGTTCACCGCCCCGGTCGTCGAGGACGAGCCCCTGCTCGCCACCGACCCCGCCAAGGTGCGCGGCCAGCACTACGACATCGTGCTCAACGGCGTCGAACTCGGCGGCGGCTCCATCCGCATCCATAATCCGGCCGTGCAGAAGCGCGTCTTCGAGGACATCCTCAAGATCCCGCAGGACCTGGTCGACAGCCGCTTCGGCTACATGCTCAAGGCGTTCTCCTACGGCGCCCCGCCCCACGGCGGCATCGCCCTCGGTTTCGACCGCGTCGTCGCCATGCTCGCCGGCCGCTCCTCGATCCGCGACATCCTGGCCTTCCCGAAGAACCAGAACGGCCGCGACCTGATGGCCGACTGCCCGAGCCCCGTCGCCCCCAAGCAGCTGCGCGACCTGCGCATCCGCCTGGCCGAGGAAGAAGCCAAGCCGAAGGCCTGAGCTCAAGCACCTCCGGCGACCGAAGGCACGGCACCCGCCGTGCCTTTTTTGCGCCTAGCGGCCGCTTCCGGCGGAATGTCAGGGTAAATCATGATTTTAGACGGGCTTCCGCTGACGCGACGCTCATAGGATGAAATCACCCCCATGCTACGACCGACCTGCTTGCTGCTTGGCGCCGCCGCCCTGCTGTCCGCCCTCCGCGCCGAAGAGATCAACACGACCGCCGCCCGGATCGAACGCGTGACGGTCTACGGCGATCGCGCCGAGGTCGTCCGGCGCTTCCGCGCCCAGGCGGCGGCCGGAGAGCACACCTTGGTCTTCGACCGGCTGCCCGGCGCGACCGACCTCGGCTCGGTACGGGCCGAAGGCCGGGGTGATCTCACGCTCATCGACCTCCGCGCCGAGGCGGTGCAGACGGCCGAGGCGGAGGACGAGAAGGTCCGCACGCTGTCCGCGCAGCTCAAGGAACAGGAAGACCTCCTGAAGGAAGTCGCGCTGACCGATGCGCGCATCAGCCAACGCCGCTCGGCCCTCGACAAGGTGCTCGGACGGCTGACGAGCGTGGGCAAGGAATCCGCCAATCCGGACATGGATCCGACCAAGTGGGCGGCCTACCTTAAATTCCATGTCGAAGCCTTGGCGAAGCTCGACCAAGAGACGCTCGACAGCAAGGCAAACGCCGAAGGCCTGCGCCGCGAGAGCGACCGCCTCAAGCGGGAACTGGCGGTCCTGACCGCGCGACGCGACCACGACCGTTTCCGCAACCTCGCCCGCGTGAAGATCGCGCTCGCGACGGCTGGCGAGATCGACCTGAGCCTTTCCTACGTGGTCACCGGGCCGAGCTGGCGGCCGCTCTACGACGTGCGCGCGGACACCCGCGCCGGCAAGCTGACGGTGGCCTACCAGGCGGAACTCCGTCAGGCCACCGGCGAAGACTGGAAAGGCGTCAGCCTGCGCCTCTCCACGGCCCAGCCGAGCATCGGCGGGCGCGAGCCGCAGCTTACCGCCTGGCATGTGCGTAAGCTCGAACCGACGCCCACGCCGACCGCCGAACCCATGGCGATGCGCAAGCTGGCGATGAGCGGCAGAGCGGACGCGCATGATGAGCGCGCGGATTCTGCGGCGGCCGCCCTGCCATCGGCCCCGAAGAAGATGATCAGGCCGGCGGCTTCGGTGATCACCGGAGGCGCTTCGGCGCTGTTCGTGATCGAGCGGGCCTACGACGTGCCCGCGGACAACCAGCCGGCCAAGGTGCAGATCGCCCAGCAGACTTTCGACGCCTCTTTCCGCCATACCTGCGTGCCGAAATCGTCCCCGCATGTCTACCTGAAGGCAACCGCGCCCAATCGCAGCGACTACCCCTTCCTGCCCGGCTCCACTGCGGTCTTCCTGGACGGAGCCTTCGTCGCCAACGCCGGCATGGACCTCGTCCCGGCAGGCCAGGAATTCACGACCCACCTCGGCGTCGACCAGAACCTCTCGGTGGAACGCAAGGAAGTGGCGAAGCGCGAGGAGGAGGCGGGTCTGTTCGGACCCAAGACCCGCCGGACGGCCTACGAGTACCTCTTCAGACTCAAGAACTCCAAGCCGGTCGCGGCGGAACTGACCATCCTCGACCAGCTGCCGGTCTCGACGCACGAGAAGATCAAGGTCGTGCTGATCGAGCCCAAGGACGAAACCGCGCCGGGCTTCAAAGTCCGCGATGACAAGACCGCGGAATGGACCCTGCGCCTGGCGCCCGGTGAGAAACGCGACCTGCCCTTCCGTTTCGCGGTAGAACGACCCGAGGATTTCCAGCTGAGCAACCGATGAACCCCCTGCCTCGACCGACTTCCATGAGAAACTTCCTCCTGCTCCCCGCCCTCCTGCTCGGCGCCGGCCTGACCGCCGCCGAGATCAAGACCGACGCGGCCCGCGTCAGCCAGGTCACGGTCTACGCCGACCGGGCCGAGGTGGTGCGACATCTGCGCCTGCGCCTGGAACCCGGAGAACATACGCTCGTCTTCGACCAGCTGCCGGCGACGACCGACCTAGGCCAGGTCCGGGTCGACGGACGCGGCGCGTTCACGCTCATCGACATCCGCACCGAGACGGTCCAGCTGCGCGAAGCCGCCGACGCCCAGGTGCGCAAGCTGCAGGCGGCGCTCAAGGAACTCGAGGTCCGCACGCAGACGCTCACGCAGGCCGAAGGCCGGCTCGCCTTCCAGCGGGGCGCGCTCGACAAGGTGCTCACGCGCCTGACCGCGACCGGCAAGGAATCCGCGAACCCCGAGATGGATCCGGCGAAGTGGGCGACCTACCTCGACTTCCACGCCAAGCAGCTGGCCGAGATCGACCAGGCGACGCTGGCGAAACAGAAAGAACGCGAGCAGCTCCGGCTGGAATCCGACCGGCTCAACCGCGAACTCAACGAACTGCGCGGCAGCCAGCGCCGCTCCCGCCATCTGGCCAAGGTCAACGTGTCGGTCCGGGAAGCAGGCGAGGCGGAATTCGACCTGAGCTACCTGGTGCGCGGCGCCGGCTGGACCCCGAGCTATGACATGAGGGCCAGCACGAAGACCCGAACGCTCGCGGTGACCTACCATGCGCAGGTGCGCCAATCGACGGGCGAAGACTGGCACGGCGTCAGCCTGCGCCTCTCCACCGCGCAGCCCGGCATCGCCGGCCGCGAACCCAAGCTCGACCCTTGGTTCATCTCGCGCCTGGACGATCGCCGGTACAAGGCGCTCGAGAAGAAGGGGTCCGAAGAAGACGCCGGAGGCATGCTGCAGATGCACAACGCCTTCGAGGCGGATGTCGGCGAGGCCGGCAAGATGCGTGCCCGCTCGGCCAAAGTCACCGTCGGCGCGACCGCCGCGACGTACGCCATCGAACGTCCGGCGGACATCCTCTCGGACAACAAGCCGACGAAGGTCTCCGTCGCCCAGCTAAGCTTCCCTTCGGTCTTCCGCCACACCTGCGTGCCGAAGCTCTCCCCGCACGTCTACCTCAAGACCAAGGCCGTGAACCAATCCGACTTCACCCTGCTGCCCGGCGAGACCTCCGTCTTCCTCGACGGCGCGTTCGTCGCCAACGCCAGCATCGACCTGGTGCCGGCGGGACAGGACTTCTGGACCTATCTCGGGGCGGACCAGTCGGTGACGGTCGAGCGAAAGGTGCTTAACCGCCGCTCCGAGACATCCGGGGTCTTCGGGCAGAAGACCGCCCGGACGGTCTTCGACCAGGTCTTCAAGGTGACCAACGGGAAGAACACCGAGGTCGACCTGGTGCTCTGGGACCAGGTGCCAATCGCCGACCATGAGGACATCAAGGTCGTGATCGAGGAGCCGGCCTATGCCAAGGACACCGACGGGCTGAAGATGAACGAGTCGAAGTTCCTGGAGTGGCGGTTGCCATTGAAGGCCGGCGAGAAGAAGGACGTGCCTTTCCGCTTCGCGGTGGAGCACCCGGAAGACATGCCGGTAGCAGGACTCTGAGCCGACGGGGCGGTAACGGTTGACCCCCCGGGACAGCCATGCCTTGATCGCACCCTATGACCGACGTCCCGTCCACGCCCACGCCCGCCCCGCACATCGTGGGGGAGAGCTATGCGTTCGACGCCGTCCGGGCGCACCTCGGCGGCGACCCGAAGCCCCCGAATTTCGTCATCCATCGCGGCAAGGACGTCGTCGGGGTCTGCCTCGGCCTCGGCTGGAATCCGCGGGCGGAGGCCGAACCCTGCGAAGTCTGGGTCGGCTACAAGGGCGACCTGCCGAAATGGGGCCTGCGGCTGGCCGAGACCAAGGGACCTCTGCCGGTCTACGTCCGCCGGACCGAAGCCGGGCCCTGGTTTTACCTCGGCCTGCATGAAGTGACGAGCCATACGGCGGATCCGGCCGTGATCCGCACCCGCCTCCAGCCGCCGAAGATCACCGCGATCTCCCGTCTGGTCTTCATGAAGAAAGTCCCGAAGTCGGCCTGAACCATGGACGAACCCAAGCCTCAGTCGCACCCCCGCGATCCGCTGCATGGCGTGACCTTGCAGAAGCTGCTCGAGACCATGGTCGCCAGATACGGCTGGCGCGAACTCGCCGCCCGCATCCCCATCCGCTGCTTCATGTTCGACCCCTCGATCAAATCCTCGCTGACCTTCCTGCGGAAGACCCCCTGGGCGCGCGAGAAACTCGAGAACTGGTACGTCGGCGACGTGCGCAAGTCCCAAGGCTTCGGACTCTGAGGCCTGCTTCCGATGCCCGCCCCGACCTGCCCCGAGTGCACGCTGGATGACGTCCTCGCCCATCCGGACAAATGGGAGTGCGCGACCTGCGGCCATGCCTGGACGCGCTCGCCCGCGCCGGCCGAGACGGAACTCGTGCGCGTGGTCAAGGACGCCCACGGAACGCCCCTGGCCGACGGCGACACCGTGGTGCTCATCAAGGACCTGAAGCTCCGCGGCTCCGCCGGGACGCTCAAGGGCGGCACGAAGGCCAAGCACATCCGCCTCGTCGAAGGCGACCACGAGATCGACTGCAAGATCGACGGCGCCCAGATCGGATTAAAGGCCATGTTCGTGAAGAAAGCCTGAGTCCCGTCTGCGCGACCGCCCACCCGGACGGAGTGTCTTGTTGCCTCCGTCCGGCCGACCGCCAGCATCGGCTGCCATGTCCCCCTTCCGTCGGTCCATGGTGTTCGCCAGCCTGCTGCTCGCCGCGGCCTTCGCCTTGGCCGCGGACCCGGTGCTGCTCGTCCGCCCATACCTCCAGCCCGGCCCGAAGCCGATGGTCGGCCCGACGGATGACGTGCGGCTGATCTGGCTGACCGAACCCACGGACGCCTCGTTCACGGTGGAATACGGCCCGGTCGGCGGTCCGACGGCCGTCGCCAAGGTCGAACGGACGGAATTCAGCTTCCCCTCGGCGACCAACCGGCTGGGACTCAAGCTGGAGGGTCCTCAGCGCTTCACGCGTTTCGTCGCGTCCCTCGACGGACTGCCCACGAACCAGGAATACGCCTACGTGGTGAAGTCCGGCGACAAGGTGCTGGCGCAGAAGACCGCCAAGACCCGCGTCACACCGGACCGCCCGACGCGCTTCGTGATGGTCGGCGACCTCGCGGACGGCAAGTCGGCCCAGAACCGGATCGCCTACGCCATCCACGGCGAGAAACCCGACTTCCTCGTGGCGCTCGGCGACATCGTCTACCCATCCGGCCGGAACTACCATTATACCAAGCACTACTGGCCGACCTACGTGAACGCGGACAAGGCGGACCCGGAAGACGGCGCGCCGCTGATGACGACCATGCCTTTCTACGCGGTGCTCGGCAACCACGACACGCTCGTGGGCCGCCTGAGCCCGGCGCTGCCCGACGCCTGGGCCGCTTATTACTTCTTCACCGCGCCCCTGAACGGGCCCGGCGAAGGCCCGTGGAGCAGCGAGGTGCCCAAGTCTCCCCAGGGGGCGGAATTCCGGCGCCGGGCGGGCGCTTCCTACCCCGCGCTGGGCTTCTACTCCTTCGATTACGGCCCGGCCCACATCACCGTCATCGACAACAGCGGCAACGGCAAGACCGACGACCCCAAGGCCGTGGAGTGGCTGCGCAAGGACCTCGCCTCGACCAAGCAGCCTTGGAAGTTCGTCTGCCTGCACATGCCGCCGTTCCACATCAACCCCGACCACTACGCCGCGCAGCGGCAGCGGCGGCTCGCCCCGCTCTTCGAGGCCCAGGGCGTCGACGTCGTGTTCTCCGGCCACGTGCACAACTACCAGCGCACCAAGCCGCTCCGCTTCGCGCCCGCGGCCGTCCAGCCGGCGGCCAAGCCGGAGCCGGCGGCGAAGAACGACGACGCCACCGGCATCCCGCGGACCCCGCCCTCCTACGTCAACGGCGCCTTCGCGTTCGATGAAAGCTATGATGGCGTCACGCAGACCCGCCCGAAGGGCGTGATCTACGTCGTCGAAGGCGGCGGCGGCGCCGGACTCTACAAAGGCTCGCTCGAGAAGCTCCTCGCCAAGCTGCCGAACGGCGGACGCGACAACTTCGCGCCCTTCAACGCCAAGTATCACGACAAGACCCATTCCTTCGCGCTGATCGAGCTGACCCCCCGCCGCTTCGAACTCCGCGCCCTCGACGACGACGGCGTCGAGATAGACCGTTTCGCCATCGAGAAGTAACGTCGGGCGAACCAGCCGGAGAGTTCCCAGCCATCGCCGGGAACTCCTTCGACCCTTGCCCCGTCCATGCCTGGTCGATAGAAACCGGACATGGACTTCAATTCCCTGCTCCAGCAAGGCGCGGCCCAGGCCTGGCTCTACGTCCCGGTCGCCATCCTGCTCGGCGCCCTCCACGGCCTCGAGCCGGGGCACTCGAAGACCATGATGGCGGCGTTCATCATCGCGGTGCGCGGGACGGTCTGGCAGGCCGCCCTGCTCGGCTTCTGCGCGGCGCTCTCGCACACCCTGATCATCTGGATCCTGGCCGGCCTCGCGCTGCAGTACGGTTCCCACTGGAACGTCGAGCAGACCGAGCCCTACTTCCTGCTCATCAGCGGACTCGTGGTCATCGGCATGGCGGTCTGGACGATCATGCGCCTGCGCGAAGAACACGGCCACCATCACCACCACCACGGAGCGGCGGACCACGGCCATGACCATCACCATGACGACCTCGAAGCCGAGGACGCGCACGCAAGGGCGCATGCGGCCGAGATCGAGAAGCGGTTCGCCGGCCGTCACGTGACCACCGGTCAGATCGTGATCTTCGGCCTCACCGGCGGGCTGATGCCCTGCCCGGCCGCCGTCTCGATCCTGATCATCTGCCTGCAGCTCAAGCAGTTCTCCCTCGGCTTCGGCATCGTCGCCGCGTTCAGCCTGGGACTCGCGATCACGATGATCTCGGTCGGCGTCCTCGCCTCATGGGGCTTCAAGAAACTGGCCGAGAAATCCGGCTGGTTCAGCCGCGTGGCCGCCCGCGCGCCCTACGTGTCGTCCTGCCTGCTCATCGCCCTCGGCCTGGCCTTCGCCGTCCGCGGGCTGGCGCTCATGCGGTGAGGCCGGCGCGTCAGGCTCCGACCATCCGCATCCAGGCGCTGAGGTTGTAGTAGTTCGAGACCCGGGCGACCTTGCCGTCCTTGATCTCGAAGAACGCGCCGACCCGGAGATGGTATTTCTGGCCCTTGGCGGCCGGGAGGCCTTCGTCGGTGACGAGGTATTCGCCACGGATGAAGAATTCGGCGGCGGCACGGGTATCGTCCGGACCGGCGAAGACGACGAGGTCCTCGACCTGTTCGCGATAGCAGCGGTCCATGCGCCCGAGGAACGCCCGGAAGGCCGGGATGCCGACCTCGACGCCGCCTTCATTGATCTCGTGGACGACGTCGGGATGCAGGAGCGCGAGCAGCGCCTCGCGGTCGCCGGAATTGAAAGCCTGGTAGTATCGACGGATGAGCGGGTGCATGGGTTCAGGAAAGAAGGCGGAGCGGCCGGGCGGCGAGCTTGGAGGGGTCGGTCTCGCCCGGGGTGGCGCGGTGACGGCGCAGGAGCGCGAGGTCCAGGTCGACGGTGAGGGCATGGTCGCCTGCCGCGCAGACCGGGGTCGCAAGGTGCCGGGGCTCGTCGCGGAAAGCGGCCTGAGAAGGCGCGAAGGCCGCCGCGCGGCCGATGTTCTCATCGATGAGCACGGAGGACGTCCGGCCGACGAGATGGCTGACGCCGACATGGCAGCCGAGTTCCACGGCGCGGGCGTCGGCGCAGCGTCCGACCCGTTCGACGCCGAGCAGGGTTTCGGTGGCGCTGGGAACGAGCATGAGTTCGACGCCCTGCCCGCGCAGCAAGGCGGCGAGTTCGGGGATCTCGACGTCGAGGCAGATGACCACCACGCAGCGCACGCCGCGGAAGGACCAGAGGGCGACGCCGTCGCCGCCGACGAAGGCGGACTCCCAGGGGGTGAGGTGAAGTTTGTCCTGATACCGGAAGGCGACGCCGTCCCAGATCGGGGCGCGGTTCCGGAGCCGTCCGTCGGAACCGAGGAAAGGCGCCGTGCCGAGCACGACCCCCTTGTCGGCCTGCGCCAGGCGCGGAGCGAGCCGCGGCCAGAGATCCGTCCAGAAAAGGCGGGCGACGCCGCCCAGCTTGTCGTCGCCGGCCACGAAAGGCTCGAGGCCCATCCAGAGGAATTCCGGCAGCACGACGAGGTCCGCGCCATCGTCCCACGCTTCGCGCACCTGCGCGCAGACGCGGTCGGCGAAAGCCTCGGGCGAGTCCGCGGGGACGCCGACGTCGAAGGTCAGCAAGGCGAGGGTCAGGCGGTCCATGTCTTCGTCCAGAAAGTGAGCGTCTTGGGAGATTCCTGCCCTTCGCCGACTTCCTTCCAAGGGAAAACCGCCTGCAGCTCCGGCCGGCGGCGGTAGCCCTGACGCGTCCAGAAGCCGTCCAACGGCCGGTGATCTGAGGGCCGGGCCGGGTGATCGGCCGGACGATCCACGGCGCAGAAAGCCGTCGTCCGCAATCCGAGCCGGCGCGCGTGGGCCTCGCGACGAACGAAGAACTCCGCGCCCAGGCCGGCCCCGCGGCATTCCGGCACCACGACGCTTTCGCCGAGATACAGGACCTCATCGACCGGGGCGCCTACGCGCTCGAACGGACGACGGAAGGCCTCGGTCTCGTCGGCCAGCGGCAGGCAGGTCGTCGCGCCGACCGTCCGGCCGGCAGAGTCGCGGGCGAAGACGACGAGGCTGCGCGGGCATGCGAGGTAGGCGCGGAGATATTCCCGTTCGTAGCTCAGATCACCGTCATAAAGATAGGGAAACTCACGGAAGACCCTGACCCGCAGGCCGCCCAGGACGTCGATCCAAGGCGCCAGGTCGGGTCCGCGGACTTCGATGAGCTGGAAGGCGGACGCCACGGGCGGGATCAGAGCCGGATGCGCAGGCGGGGAGAGACCGGCGTACCGGCGTCGCGCCGCGGCCCCTTCGGCCCCTTCGACGGCGGTTCGTCGTCACCGCCGGCGAGGGCTTCGGTGAACTCCTCCGGCATCGGGGCGACGGCCTTGAAGACCACCTGGGCGCCCTGCCAATCGAAGGAAAGCTCCGTTGACTCGGCATGGAGGAACAACCGCTTGAAGCCGCGCGACGTGCCCACCGCCTTGTTGAATTCGAAGTCTCCGTAGGTGCGGTCCCCGAGGATCGGGTGGCCATGCTCCGCCGTCTGCACGCGGAGCTGATGGGTCCGCCCCGTACGCGGCTCCAGGCGGATGAGCGAAAGCGGCAACGACCCTTCGGCCGCCCGCTGCCAGGCGTAGACCGTCACCGCCGGCGCGCCCGTCCCGGCCTCGGAACGGACGCCGCCGCCCGGGCCTTTGGACTTGGACAGCTGATCCTGCCAGGTGCCCCGAGGGGCGCGCAGGCCGCGGCCGCGGATGAGCGCCACGTAACGCTTGGAGACCTGCGAACGGGCGAACATCTTGCGCACCACGTCGGCCACGCCCGCATCGAGGGAAAGCAGCAGCACGCCGCTCGTCGGCGAATCCAGGCGGTTCAGCAGATAGACCCGCCGGATGCCGCCCTTGCCGTCGCGCACGTGGAAGGCCTCCTCGTCCAAGGAGTAATTGCCCGTGATGAGCACCGTGCCTTTCTCCGCGGCTTCGCCGGGATTGGGGTGCGACAGGATGCCGTCGGGCTTCGCGACGGCGATCAGCCCGCAGGGATGCTCGGCCACCACGCGTACGCCACGGCCGAAGGGAATCCAATCCGTGGAAGGCGTCATCAGTGGTAGAAGAAGTTGATCGTCACGATGTCGCTTTCGCCGAAGAGCGCCACCATATCCGCCCGCCAGACGTCGTAAGGCGCCGGCGCGGTCACGGCGTCCTGGCAGGCCAGGGACATGATGCGGGTCACGTCGTTATGCAGGATGACCGCATCGGTCACCGTCCCGTCGCGATGCAGGCGGAAACGGACGGTCACCCGGCCGCGGGAGGCGCCTTCGAAACGCGACCGCTCGATGATGCTCCACCAGCTGGACTGGATGGCCTCGAGCATGCGCTGGGTGTAGTCGCCGTATTGGCTGAACCGCGCGTCGATCGCCAGGGCCCCCGCCCGATTGACGCCGACGGCGTTGCGCAGCAGCAGGCCGGCGGTCCCCGCAGGGATCGAGGCGCGCGGACGATCGGGGTTGGCGGCGGGGGGCGCGGGCGGAGTCACGAGGGCCGTCTTCGCGGCCTGCGGGCCCGGACCGGGAGGCATCGGCCGGGCGGGCGGGACGACCGCCACCGACGGGGGCGGCGTCGGCTGAGCCTGGGACTGGTCGATGGAACGGGGGCGCCCTTGGGCCAGTCGAATCTCCGGCGACGAACCCGGGGAGCGCGGGAGCGCCGAATTCGTCGGCGACTTCTCAGGGGTCGGCTGGGCGGCGGTCTGATTACGAGAGGAAGTGAAGGTCGCCGTCGGCGGGACGGCCTGGTTGGCGAGAGGATTGGTCTCGGCGAAACGCAGCTTCGCCGGCAGGCGCGCCTCATCAACCTTCACCGGGGCCGTCAGGACCTCGAGGGGCCGGGCGACAAGCACGGACCGGTGGAAATCATCCGGAAGCAGACAGAAGAGCAGCACGTGGAGACCGACCGACGCCACGGCCGCGTAGGCCGCGGACCGCAGGTCGATGGTGTCGTCTGGCCGCACGACGCGGAAGTTAGCGGCGGGCCGCCCGACTTCAAGCGTAGGCCGAAGGATTATCTCCGCGGAAACTCACGCGCGAGCGCGGCCAGCGTCCGACGACAGTCTTCGCGCGTGCCGAGCACGACGTAGAGCTGGAAACGGTGCTCGCCGGGCGGGATGGGCCGGTGCTGACGCAGACGGAACACGCAGTTCCACTTCGCGACGTTTTCCTGGGTGAAGAAGAAGCGGCCGTAGCCCACGGGCGGCATGCCGGCGGCGGGACGATCGGGCGTGAAGACGCCCATGGCGTGCGCCCCCGAGGCCGTGGAGAGCACGACCGGGGAAGACACTTCGCCGTTCTCGCGGGAGAGCGGGACCAACCGCTCCGTCGCCGCCTCGTAAGCGAAGGATTGGGCGAAGGCCGGAGGCATGTAGCCGGTCAGCGCCTCGAACTGCAGGAACCGGTGCGGATGGTCGCCCGGGACGGTGAAGGTCACCTGATAATCCAGGACGTGGTCCATCCCGGGCCGGCCGATCCGGACGCGCTTGCTGAGGACGTGTCCCGAAACGCGTTCGGTGTTCTGCGCCAACTGACCGCCCGAACGCATCCCGGGAGCCAGCCAGTAGGCCATGCGGGCGCGGGTGCTCAGCGTGCCGTCGCGGACCGACAGGCTTTCCAGCACGCTGCTCGACGTCGGACCGGAGCCATCCGCGGCGGAGCCGGCTTCCGTGGGATTGTAGCATTCCAGGTGGACGACCCCGGCGAAGTCGGCGTTCAGGGCCGATTGTAGCTGACGGCCATGGTCATGGGAGTCGATGAACTCGACCCCGTCCCAACGGACGGAATCGATCGCCCCCGCGAGCCGCGAAGTCGTCCGGATCACCACCGGCTTCCCGCCGATGACGCCCGTGAGTTCGGCGTCGCCGCCCACCGCGGACACCTCGGCACCGAGGAGCATGGTCGGCAACGTCAGCCAGACGTGACAAAAGAGGCGCGCGTAGGACATGTTGAAAAAGTAAGCGTTCAGCCGACCAGCCGGCCCAGGACACCGAGGGCCTGCAGACGTTCTTTCACGAATTCGACGGGCAGGCCCATGATAGTGGAGATCGGCGGCTGGAAATCGGCGATGATGATCTCCCTGCCCTCCTGGATGCCGTAGGCCCCCGCCTTGTCCAAGGTATTCACCTTCGCCTGATAGCACGTGATCGCTTCCTCGGTCAGCGCACGGAAGCGCACCCAGGCCGTGACGTCGTGGACCTCGTCGATCCCGAGCGAGGGGCAAAGCAGGCACACCCCGGTATGCACCGTATGCTCCCGGCCGGAAAGGCTGCGCAGCATGGCCCGGGATTCGGCGAGGTCGGCCGGCTTGTTCAGGGCGCGGGCGCCCAAGGCCACCGTGGTGTCGGCGCCGAGGACGAGCGCCGAGGGGTGCAGGCGCGAGACGGCCGACGCCTTCAGGCGGGCGTTATGCTGGACCATCACGCAGGGGTCGGTCGACTCGTCCTCATGCTCCGTGACGGCGGCGACCACCACGCGATGCGGGAGGCCGGCGGTCGTCAGCAGTTCGGTACGCCGGGGAGAGGCCGAAGCCAGGAGCAGCACGAGGGGCGAGGACACCTCCCCAGCAGAGCGAGACCGGGCCGCGAAGACAACCGAAAGCCTCGGCTTTCCGGATTTGCCCTCGACGAAAAAACCCCCGAACCTACCCGCATGCGCATCGCCCTGCTGCTCCTGCTCTCCTGCCTGCCGCCCCTGCTTCAGGGCGCCGAAAAGAGCGCGAAGGATTTCCTGAAGAACCCCGACGCCTGGTTCGTCGGCGAAGAAGGCCGGCGGACGACGGAGAACATCCTCTCCTTCCAGGCGGACAGCGGCGGCTGGCCGAAGAACGCGGTCACGGTCGACAAGCCCTTCACCGGCGACCGCAAGACCTTGCGGGCGACCTTTGACAACGGCGCCACGATGGACGAACTCCGCTACCTCGCCCGGGCCTTCGTCGCCACGCAGGACGCCAAGCTCCGCCAGGCCTTCGACCGGGGCCTGAAGCACATCCTCACCGCGCAGTATGCGCACGGCGGCTGGCCCCAGTACTACCCCCTGAGCAAGCAATACCACCGGCACGTCACCTTCAACGACGGCTCCATGGTGCGGGTGATGGAGTTCGTGCGGGAAGTCTCCGCCGACGCCCGCTTCGCGTTCGTCGACGCGAAGACCCGTACCGCCTGCCGCGAGGCTTTCGACCGGGGCGTGGCGTGCATCCTACGCTGCCAGATCGTCGTCGACGGCCGTCCGACCGTCTGGTGCGCCCAGCACGACGCCGAGACCCTGCAGCCCGCCAAGGCGCGCTCCTACGAGCTGCCCACCTTCAGCGGCGCCGAATCGGTCGGCGTCCTCCGCCTGCTCATGAGCATTGAAAAGCCCTCGCCGGAAGTGAAGGCCGCCATCGAAGGCGCGGTGAAATGGTTCGAGGCCAGCAAGATCACCGGCATGCGTATCGAGGCCGTCGACGAACCCAAGGCGCCGCGCGGCAAAGACCATCTCCTGGTGAAGGACCCGAAGGCCGGACCGCTGTGGGCCCGCTTCTACGACCTCAAGACCGGCCAACCGACCTTCTGCGACCGCGACGGCGTCCCCAAACCCAACTTTGCGGACATCGGTTACGAACGCCGCAACGGGTACGCGTGGTTCGGGACCTGGCCCAAGGTGCTGCTCGAAAGGGAATATCCCGCCTGGAAGAAGCGGAATCCCTGACCGGCGGAAAGGCCCGATCAGCGGTGATCGGGCTTCCACGCGGCCGCGCGGGCGGCCAGGTAACGCACGTAGACGTCCTGATCGTTCAAGCAGGGGATCTGCTCGAAGGACTCGCCGCCGGCATGGAGGAACTCCTCCTTACCTTCTTCGCTGATCTCCTCGATGGTCTCGAGGCAGTCGGCGGTGAAGGCGGGGCACATCACGAGGAGCTTCTTGACGCCTTCTCCGGGCAGCGCTTCGAAACGCTCGTCGGTGTAAGGCGGGATCCACTTCTCCGGACCGAATCGTGACTGGAACGACATCTCGACCTGCTCGGGACGGAGACCGGCCTTCTCCGTGAAGAGCCGGGTGGTCTGCACGCACTGGTGCTTGTAGCAGTTCGCGTGCGAAGGGCTGGCCTGGAGACAGCAGTCCTTGACCTTGGTGCAATGGGCCTTGGAGGCGTCGCCCTTGCGCAGATGACGCTCCGGCACGCCGTGGTAGGAGAACAGGATCTTGTCGAAGGGACGATCCAGCCAAGGACGGGCGGACTCGACGAGGCAGTCGATGTAGGCCGGGTCGTTGAAGTAAGGCTGCAGGACGTGGTACTTCAGGCCGGGCGCGTGACGTGCGATTTCTTCTTGGATCTTCACCACCACGGTCTCGTAGGAAGACATCGCGTAATGGGGATACTGGGGCATCACGAACAAGTCGTCGATGCCCTGCCGGAGCACCTCCTGCACGGCTTCGGCGCAGGAGGGTGTGCCGTAGCGCATGCCGGTGATGACGGGCAGGCCGGTGGCCGCCGCGAGCTTGGCCCGCAGCTTCTCGGTGGTGACCAGGAGCGGCGCGCCTTCCGGGGTCCAGACGGTGGCGTAGGCGGCGGCGGATTTCTTCGGTCGCGTGCGGAGGACGATGCCCTCGAGCAAGGCGAAGCGGAAAGGCGCCGGATAGTCGATCACCCGCTCGTCGCCGAGGAACTCCCGGAGATAATTACGCACGTCGGGGACCGAGGTGCTCTTGGGCGAACCAAGATTGAGGAGCAGGATGCCTTTGCGAGCCATGCAGCCAGCAGGAAGGGAGACCGCCGGGATGTCAAACGGGAGAGGCGGCCCGGCCGGCGGAGCGCCGACGCGCCCCGGCCTCCGTCAGCCCTTGGCGACCTCGTCCACCACGGCCTGGAAGGTCTCGATCCGAGCCTGCGGGGTGATGCCGTGGCCGAGATTGAAGATATGTCCGGGGTCGCCGGCGTTGTCGGTCAGGACGGCACGCGTCGCCGCGGCGGCCGCGGCGGGCTCGCCGGTCATGAACTCGGGGTCGAGATTACCTTGGAGGCAGATCGGGCGGCCGGCCAGCCGGCGCACCTGCGAGAGCGGCATGGTCCAGTCGACGCCGAGGCACGGCACGCCGGTCTGGGCGAGCGCGGCGGCCTGCGGGGACTTCCCCTTGGCGTAGAGGATGACGGGCGCGCCGGCCGGCAGGCGCTCGAGCACCGCGCGGATGTAGCGCAGCGAGAACTCCTCGTAGTCGGCGCCGTCGAGCGCGGCGGCCCAGCTGTCGAAGATCTGGATCGCGTCGGCGCCGGCGGCGAACTGGCGCGTGAGGTACTGCGCGACCGCGTCGGTCAGGATGCCGAGGATGCGGTGCATCATCTTAGGGTCGGCCTTAAGCAGCGCCTTCGTCTTCGGGAAATCCTCGGAGCCGCCGCCTTCGACGAGGTAGCAGGCGAGCGTCCAGGGCGAACCGGCGAAACCGAGCAGGGTCTTGCCGAGGCCCAGCTCCTTGCGCAGGATCGTCAGGGCGTCGTAGACGTATTGCAGGCGGTCGGCGGAACCGTCGAGCCTGAGCGAGTCGACGTCGGCGGACGAAGCCAGGGCGCGCTCCATCGCGATGCCGCCTTCGTCGCGGAAGCGATAACCGACGCCCAGCGCCTCGGGGATCACGAGGATGTCCGAGAACAGGATCGCCGCGTCGAGCTGCGGGAAACGGCGGAGCGGCTGCAGGGTCACCTCGACCGCGAGCTCCGGCGTGCGGACCATGGTGACGAAGTCCGACTTCGCCTTGAGGGCGCGGTACTCGGGCAGGTAGCGGCCCGCCTGACGCATGATCCAGACCGGGGCCCGGTCATGGGGCTGGCGGCGGAGGGCGGCGAGGAAGCGGTCGCGGGAGTTCATCAGGACCCCTTCAGCCAATCCTGCGGTTTCAAATAATGCGAGAGCAGACGTTCCTCCGGGGTGCCCGCGGCGGGCTGGTGGCCGTAACGCCACTGCACGCGGGGCGGCAGGGACATCAGGATGGACTCCGTGCGGCCGCCGGACTGCAGCCCGAAGATCGTGCCGCGGTCGAAGACGAGGTTGAATTCCACGTAGCGCCCGCGCCGGACCTCCTGCCACTCGCGTTCACGCTCGCCGTAGGGGGTGGCCTTCCGGCGAGACAGGATCTCCGCGTAAGCCGGAGCGTAGGCGTCGCCGACCTTCCGCATCATCGCGAAAGCGGCTTCGAACCCCCCTTCGGTGAAGTCGTCGAAGAAGACTCCGCCGATCCCGCGCTGCTCCTGACGGTGCTTCAGCAGGAAGTAGTCGTCGCACCATCGCTTGAATTTAGGGTAATGCCCGCCGGTGGCGGCCTGGGCCGCGCGATGCCAGGACGCCGCGTCCTCGTCGAAACCATAGTAAGGCGTCAGGTCGAAACCGCCGCCGAACCACCAGACCGGGTCGGGGCCGTCGGTGCAGAACATCCGCACGTTCATGTGCGAGGTCGGACAGTAAGGGTTGAGCGGATGATGCACGACCGAGACACCCATCGCGCGGAAGCCGCGCCCGGCGAGTTCGGGCCGGGCGGCCGTGGCGGAGGGCGGCAAGGAGTGCCCGCGGACGTCCGAGAAGGCTACCCCGCCCTTCTCGAGGACGGCGCCGCCGGCGATCACCCGGGTACGACCGCCGCCGCCTTCGGCGCGCTTCCACTCGTCGGTGAGGTACGTGGCCTGGCCGTCCGTCGCCTCCATGGTCGCGCAGATGCGGTCCTGCAAGCCGGTCAGGTAGTCGCGGACGAGGTCGGGATTCATCGACCCGGAGTCAACCGTCCGCGGCGGCAAGGTCAACGAAGCCTCGCCGGGGCCTCCAAGAATGCACCCGGGCTTATCACCCTCATACGATGTCCGCCTAGGTATGGCTTGAAGCGGCCCACGCAATCGGCAGGTTCCATGCATCGCATGAATCCGGAGCTGAAGATCTTGCTGCTGTTCTGCCTGGCAGGCGTCTTCGCCCTGGGGCTGCCGTGGTGGGCATGGTGGCGTGTCCGGCGGCTGGAAAAGCGATACGGCGGCATCCTCCTGGTGCGGGGCGTCACCGGGGCGCAGGCCGCGCGCATCATCCTCCTGCGCGGCGAGATCCCGCAGGTCGACGTCGACGAGAGCTCGCTGGCGATCACGGATTTCTATTCCGCCTTCGAACCGGCCATCAAACTTTCGCCGGAGACCTATGCCGGCCAGCGGCTGTTCGACGTCGCCCGGGCGGCGCGCCTGGCGGGGCACGCCCTGCAGCATCGCGACCGCAAGCTCGGCGGACTGGCCTCCTGGGACTCCTTCATGATCCTCTGGGGCAACGCCTGGCCGGTTCTGCTCGTCATGCTGGCCTTCACGGGCAAGGGACGCGTGCTCTGGGCCGGGGCGGGCTTCTCGCTCCTCGCCGTGATCCTGATGGGGGCGCACCTGGTCAAGCATGCGCAGGTGCAGGACGCCGCCCGACGCGGCAGGCGCGAACTCGAAGGCGCCAAGCTCCTCGACGGACACCCCGAGAAAGAAATCGAGGCCGCCTTCCTCGCCGCCCGCCTCGAACACCTCGCCCTGCCCTACTCCCGGACATGGCTGCGCCTGCTCTTCTCCTGAGCCACTCTCCCCGATGCTCAAACACCCCAGCCGCCTCCAGACGATCCTATTGATGTTGCCAGCCTGGGCCTTCGTCCACGCGGTGCTCGTCTTCCGCATCCTACCTAAAAGCATCGGCCTGTCGGAGGGATATTGGCCGAATTGGCCGATCGTCCCTTGGTTCCACCTGACCGTCTCGGCCTCGCTTGCGTTCCTCGCTTCATTCCTAGCCCTCCGCCGGGCGCGCACCTTGGGCTGGAAGCGACCGCTCGTCACCGCCCTGCTCATCCACCTGCCCTTCGTCGGCGCGGGCCTCGCCCTTTGGCTGGCCGCGACCGGCGAAGAAGCCGAACAGCGGGCGGCCGACCCCACCGCCATCGCGGGCCGGCTCTTCATGCCGCTGGTACTGGCCTCGACGTTCGCCGTCCTGCTCACGGCCGGCGCGGGCGAGGCGGCGGACAGGCTCTTCGGCCTCAGGCAAGCGGGTGGTTACTTCGGCTGGGCCGTCTTCATCGCACTCCCCTTCGCCATCGGCGTGAGCGGCGGCGTCGCCGTCCGCCGGGCCGGGGGCGGGCCGGGTCAGGCGGCGGGCGCCGCATCGATCCTCATCGGTGCCGTGCTCCTGCTCCTCTGCGGCGCCGCGATGGAAGGCATCGTCTGCGTCGTCATGGCCGCGCCCATCGGCGGACTGCTCGCCCTGCTCGGCGCCGCCGTCGGATTCACCTTCACACGCGGCCCCGCGCATGATGGGCGGCTGCAGTCGGCGGCCTGGCTGGCCGTGGTCGCGATGGTCGCCGTCGAGGGCTGGCACCCCCCGGCACCGCTCGAAGCGAGCACCACGACCGAAATCATCATCGAAGCCCCCGTCGAGCGGGTCTGGGCGGAGTTGCATGATATCCGCGACCTGCCCCCTCCCGACGACTTCCTCTTCCGCTTCGGCGTCGCCCACCCCGTCGGCACGGTCACGTCGGGCCGCGGAGTCGGCGCCGAGCGGCTCTGCAAGCTGAGCACCGGCGACATGCCCGAGATCATCACGGTCTGGAAACCCGCGGAAGAACTCCGCTTCCAGGTCCTGGCGACGCCGCCGTCGATGCGTGAGCTGGGCTTCTTCGGTCGCACCATCGACGCCGAACACCTGTACAGCGCCTATGCCAGCCTCGAAGGCGGCTTCAGGCTCGAAGCCCTGCCTGGCGGACGCACCCGGCTGACCGGAGACAGCCGCTACCTGCTCAACCTCGCCCCGGCGCCGTATTGGAACCTCTGGACCGAGGATATCGTCCATCGCGTGCATCGGCGGGTCCTGGAACACGTGAAAAGCCGGGCCGAAAGCCGCACCCGGGCCTGAGGGCAGGCATGGACCAAACTGGCGAGGAAACTTCGCCTTGGTCACGGAGTTAAAACCCATACAAACATCACCATGTCCTTGCCCCGCACCCTCGCTTTCGTCGCCCTGCCCGCCTTGGCCTATGGCGCTTATGCGGTCTACCAGTGGACCCAGACCGATGACGTGCCCGTCGTGAAAAGCACGGCCCCGAAGACCGTGTCTCCCGTGACCAAACTCACGACCACCAGCGAGCCCGTGAAGCCGCGCTCTCCCAAGGCCCTCAACCTCAGTCGCAAGGAAGACGTCGGCACGGAGGTCTCGGAAAAAGACCTCGTGAAGCCGGCCAAGCCGGTCGCGGAGCTCGACGCGAAGTTCGCCACCTGGCGCGAAGACGG